>VOFH01001451.1_pt1 | contig 58701 bp, 75 predicted proteins | sample 5384091 | NCBI WGS metagenome assembly VOFH01 (sample SAMN12384727, study PRJNA508395) | human gut metagenome | isolation source: healthy gut G | host: Homo sapiens | reverse complement strand
GAGAACAATCTTTATTAAAAAGAGAGAAAAACAGATTTATTATAAACATTATTCGCTAATGACATAAAAAAGTACGAAGGTTTATATTCATCACTCTAGTGCATCAACACTTATCAACTTTCTTTCCCTTTCTTTGTTCTTTCTGCGGGAATATGCTACTTTTAATCTCATGAATATGAGAACTAAAGAAAGGAACAAAATTATGGAAGAAGTCATATAGAAATTTATGACAAGCACCATTAAACAACCGTTGTACAACTGTTATACTTCCATTATCCCATAACCATTTGTACATTAACGTGCCGATATTGTTAACTTCCTACGGCCGTGGTGACTTCTTCCCACAGTCGTGACGAGTTCCTACCACAGCCGTGGAAGATCTTGTGTCACGGCCGTGACGCACTAAAGATACCGGTACTTTTAGTAGAATTATACCGGCATCCTAACGTGTAACTATACCAGTATCCCAACATAAGTATACCAGCTACTCTCCCCATAAAGTCCCACTTGATTAATCTTAAAAACAAGGCATTTGACAAATCAAGGCTGACAATAAAATGCATATCTTTTTTTCAACCTATTATCAGCATCTATTGTAGCATATAAATTGGTATTCAACCACTTAAATATCATCTGACAGATTGACAATAAAAGAGCACAAATCGTTAAGTATTAGTTAAACAAAATAAGACGATTGTTCATTTCTACATCTTTGTAGACCAATTCAGTTTTATTCTTTTAATCCTTATACCATTTCGAGTTCCTTGTTGCATACCCCTAAGAGAGAAAAACTGTAAAATTGATTTTAAATCAAAATCATCCGGTCTGAACTCACCTTTGAAAGATTTTGTTTTTACCTTTGCGCCGAAATAAAAAAAGCGGCAAAAATAAAGGTAAAAAAAGTAACAGGTATTAGGTAGGGTTTTCAAATGAAGAAGAGTCTTTATTGCATTGGCGTTCGGCACACTGGGATTAGGTATTGCCGAATTTGTAATGATGGGAATATTGCCCGATGTGGCAAAAGATCTAGGGTATCAGTATCCCGACTGCGGGACATTTCATTTCGGCATACGCTTTGGGCGTATGTGTTGGCGCACCTGTATTGACATTGGCCCGTAAATGCCCGTTGAAACACATTCTGTTAGTACTGGTTACCTTGATTTACGATAGGTAATATCTGCGCGGCAATGGCCCCCAATTGTTGGGTATTGCTAATTGCCGTTTCTGTCTCCGGGCTTCCCTACATGGTGCCTATTTCGGAGTAGGTTCTATCGTTGCGGAAAGACGCTGGCCGATAAAGGAAAAGGTTCAAGCCGTTTGATCATGATTGCCGGAATGACATTGCCAATCTTTTCGGTGTACTTTTGGGAACTTTCTAAGTACCATGCTCTCCTGGCGTGTCACTTTCCTGTTGGTAGGAATCTGGGGAATCGTTATCCTATATTATATCTGGCGCTGGGTTCCCCACGTAGAAGGACTGGAAGATACAGGTTTCAAAGATGACAATTCCGTTTCCTTAAAACTCCGGCTCCGTGGCTGATTCTTGGCGCTACGGCACTAGGTAATGGCGGTGTATTCTGCTGGTATAGCTACATCAATCCGATGCTTACCAATGTCCGGCTTCTCCGCTGAAAGCATTACGCCCCTTAATGATCCTTGCCGGCTTCGGTATGGTGATGGAAACCTGATTAGCGGACGTCTCCCGACCGTTACACCCCCCGAAAAGTAGGACTGCCACAAGCACTTATCTGTATTATGTTATTGCTCATCTTCTTCCTTTCTCCCTATAAATGGGCAGCAGCCCTGTTGATGTGCCTTTGTACGGCAGGATTGTTCGCAGTATCCAGTCGGAGCAGATATTAATTATCGCGTATCAAAAAGGAGAATGCTGGGGGAGCAGCCTGCGTACAGGTTGCCTTCAATCTGGGAAATGCCATTGGCGCATACGCAGGCGGACTCGCAGTCAACGAAGGATACCGCTACCCTGCCCTGACAGGCGTACCGTTTGCACTGATCGGATTTACTTTGTTCTTGATTTTTATAAAAATACCAGGCAAAATACTAAAAACACTATCAACCTGATACACTCACAAAGAGGGCAGGGAAGTCATCCTGTCAGGGAACCACTTCGATAGGTTATACCGGATTCGAGAACTGCAACGGCACTGCCACACTTTCTTTCGGCTATCCCTACAAAGAAGCGCCCAAAACTTATATCCGCAAACTGACACTGGCTCCTTCCGTAGAAGCCTACCAGTTTTTAGGCAAGGAGAAAGCGTGACGTTGACCTGGGAGCTCAACGAATCCGCTCCCACCGACTTCTCGGACTGCGTAAAACAAGCATGGGAATATAGTTACGACCTCTACAAGCCCGCAACGGTAGAAACACCTTATACCGATGAAGTGATGAAAGAAGTGATGAGCAACTTCTTCGTAGAAAGTTTCATCGGCAATACTCCCAGCAACTATTACTCAGGTGTAGAGTTGCACACGGAAACTTGCGACAACGTCGACGTGGCCGGAAGTAGGCTTCGTGGGACGCACCCTGCTGAATGCTTTCAACGCGTTGGAATATGGGGAAAGCAAGCAGCGCACCAACCTGGTGGCAAATGCCAATGCTATCTTTGATTCTTACCTAGAGCATGGTTTCTCACTAGCAGGATTCTTCAACGAGGTAGTGCACTACAAACGCAACTTCATAAAGCCTGTCCACAGCATCCGCCGCCAGTCGGAAGGCGTATATGCCACGCTCTATTACCTCAATTACGAAAAGAAGAAAGGCAGGAAGCACCCCGTCGGCAACGCTTCCCCTGGTGATGGGATACAAGTACTTCAAAGATAAACGCTATCTCGAAGCAGCCCGACGCTCGGTAGATTATCTGGAAAAGGAGCTAATCTCGAAAGCGGACTACTTCTCGTCTACCCTCGACGCCAACTGTGAAGACAAAGAGGCTTCACTCTACGCCTCCACTGCTGCCTACTATCTGGCACTTGCCAGCAAAGGAGCAGAGCGTGCACATTATGCAGGTTTGGCAAAAGAAAGCCGCTTACTTCGCCCTCTCATGGTACTACACCTGGGATGTCCCGTTTGCACCGGGACAGATGTTGGGCGACATCGGCCTGAAGACCCGCGGCTGGGGCAATGTCTCGGTGGAAAACAATCATATCGACGTCTTCATCTTCGACTTTGCCGACGTACTCCACTGGCTGTCCAAAGAGTACAATGAACCCCGCTTTGCCGATTTCGCGGCAGTGATCAGTTCTTCCATGCGCCAGTTGCTACCCTACGAAGGACATCAATGCGGCATCGCCAAAGAAAGGGTACTATCCCGAAGTGGTACAGCACACCAATTGGGATTACGGCAAGAACGGCAAAGGGTATTACAACCATATCTTCGCACCGGGATGGGTAGTTGCTTCCTTTGTGGGAGTTGCTTTCGCCGGGACGACCGGAAGAATTCATCGGAAGGTAAAGATGAGGCTACTCTATTTGCCAGTCCTCGACTTTAGATAATATGACTACGTTTAAACTCATTTCTGTACCGTTATGAATAAATATAAAAAAGCGCCAGAATTTTTTCAAAGAAAAAACGTTTTTAATGGAGTATTATCTGACACTCGGGCCTCAGTTATGACAACACCCGGGTGTCAGACAATATAGAAAAGATGAAACGGTTGATAAATAAAGCCATTGTCAATAAAGACCATAATTTTGGAAATGCCCGTTGGGTACGTAATATATTTGAAAAAACATTGGAAATTCAAGCCAACTGCTTGGCAATGGACGGACATATCTCAAATAAATCATTGACTACTATTACGGAATATAATATAATGAACAAAACAAACTGAAACTTTCTACCTATATTCTATTCTCTAATGCTCAAACCACGTTCTTTTCAAAACCACCCAAACGTCAGGAAAAGACAGAAAGTGCACCAAGTTTCCTTTATTAGTTTAAAAATGATTATCTTTGCAAACTAAAATGAGCAACTTGATAATAAAAGAAATAATAGATTAATATGGCATTGCAATGTGGTATTGTCGGACTTCCGAACGTAGGTAAATCGACACTTTTCAACTGTTTGTCGAATGCGAAAGCACAGGCGGCAAACTTCCCTTTTGTACAATTGAACCCAATGTAGGTGTAATCACTGTTCCTGACGAACGTCTGAACGCACTCGCTGAATTGGTGCACCCCAACGAATTGTTCCTACAACTGTAGAAATCGTAGATATCGCCGGACTGGTGAAAGGCGCAAGCAAAGGTGAGGGACTAGGAAACAAGTTCCTTGCCAATATCCGTGAAACAGACGCAATTATCCACGTACTCCGTTGCTTCGATGACGACAATGTGACACACGTAGACGGAAGCGTAAATCCTGTCCGCGACAAAGAAATCATTGACTACGAACTTCAATTGAAAGACCTGGAAACCATCGAAAGCCGTATCCAGAAAGTACAGAAACAAGCACAGACGGGCGGAGACAAAGCTGCAAAGTTAGCTTACGATGTACTCGTTCAATATAAAGACGCACTGGAACAGGGAAAATCTGCACGTACAGTGACTTTTGAAACAAAAGACGAACAAAAGATAGCTCACGAACTGTTCTTATTGACCAGCAAGCCGGTAATGTATGTTTGCAATGTTGATGAAGCAAGCGCAGTAAACGGAAATAAATACGTAGATATGGTACGCGAAGCCGTAAAAGACGAGAATGCTCAAATCCTGATTGTCGCAGCCAAAACAGAAGCGGACATCGCCGAACTGGAAACGTATGAAGACCGTCAGATGTTCCTTGCCGAAGTAGGCTTGGAAGAATCGGGCGTAGCACGTCTTATCAAATCTGCTTATAAACTCCTGAATCTTGAAACATATTTCACTGCGGGTGTACAAAAGTACGTGCCTGGACATACGAAAAAGATGGAAAGCTCCTCAATGTGCCGGAGTGATCCACACCGATTTTGAAAAAGGCTTTATCCGTGCCGAAGTTATCAAATACGATGATTATATCAAATACGGCTCGGAAGCAGCTGTGAAAGAAGCCGGAAAACTGGGTGTAGAAGGAAAAGAATATGTGGTGCGGGATGGCGACATCATGCATTTCCGTTTCAACGTGTGATTATCGGTTACCACCGACGACTTATTAATTACTAATTCGCTAACAATATGAAATATCTCATTGCAGGAACGGGAGGTGTAGGCGGCAGTATCGCTGGATTCTTGTCGCTGGCAGGCAAAGATGTAACTTGTATTGCCCGTGGAGCTCACTTGCAGTCGATTCAAACGAACGGTTTGAAACTGAAATCGGATTTGAAGGGCGAACATACGCTCCGGATTCCAGCTACTACCGCTGAAGAATTCAATGGGAAAGCAGATGTGATATTTGTATGCGTGAAAGGTTATTCGGTCGATTCCATCGTAGAACTGATAAAAAGAGCAGCACACAAAGACACGGTTGTCATCCCTATTCTGAATGTATATGGCACAGGGCCGCGCATACAGAAGCTAGTTCCGGAAGTCACCGTTCTCGACGGCTGCATCTATATCGTAGGCTTTATCCGGCACCGGAGAAATCACCCAAATGGGAAAGATATTCCGGTTGGTATACGGCGTTCATCGCGGCACAGTTGTAAAGCCCGGATTACTGGAAGCCATCCAACAAGACTTGCAGGAAGCAGGCATAAAGGTAGACCTCTCACCAGACATCAACCGGGATACGTTTATCAAATGGTCGTTTATCTCTGCAATGGCTGTGACGGGTGCTTACTACGACGTTCCGATGGGAGAAGTGCAGAAACCGGGAAAGATACGGGATACATTTATCGGACTTTCTACGGAAAGCGCTGCCTTAGGAAAGAAACTGGGCGTCGAATTTCCCGAAGACCCAGTCAGCTACAACCTAAAAGTGATTGACAAGCTCGATCCTGAAAGTACCGCTTCTATGCAAAAAGACCTGGCACGCGGACACGACTCGGAAATACAGGGATTGCTCTTCGACATGATTGCAGCAGCCGAAGAACAGGGAATAGATATACCGACCTACCGGATGGTTACGGAGAAATTCAAAGAATCTAATCATTAACATTAATCCAATATAGAATGAATACCATGCTATTATCCATCAACTGGAACCCGAATCCCGAACTATTCAACCTGTTCGGCATTTCTATCCGTTATTACGGATTACTGTGGGCAGTAGGAATATTCTTTGCTTATGTGGTTGTTCACTACCAGTACCGGGATAAAAAGATAGAGGAAAAGAAGTTTGACCCGCTTTTCTTTTACTGTTTCTTTGGTATTCTGATCGGTGCCCGCCTGGGACACTGCCTGTTCTATGACCCGGGATACTACCTGTCTCATTTTTGGGAAATGATTCTTCCTATCAAGTTCATGCCGGACGGAAACTGGAAATTTACCGGATATGAAGGACTTGCCAGCCACGGCGGTACATTAGGACTGATAATCGCCCTTTGGCTGTATTGCCGCAAGACGAAGCTCCATTATATGGACGTGCTGGATATGATTGCCGTAGCTACTCCAATCACCGCCTGCTTCATCCGCCTTGCCAACCTGATGAACTCCGAAATCATCGGCAAACCGTCTGATGTGCCCTGGGCATTCGTTTTCGAACGTGTAGATATGCTCCCCGTCATCCGGGACAGCTCTACGAAGCCATTGCTTATCTTATCCTGTTCTTCATCATGATTTACCTGTATAAGAATTACAGCAAGAAACTGCACCGTGGCTTCTTCTTCGGGCTCTGCCTGACTTACATCTTCACCTTCCGCTTTTCATCGAATTCCTAAAAGAAAATCAGGAAGATTTTGAAAACAGCATGATGTTCAATATGGGACAATGGTTAAGCGTTCCGTTTATCATAATAGGCGTCTATTTCATGTTCTTTTATGACAAGAAGAAAAGAAAATAGCCTAAATCAAAAAAGAGGATTAGCGGTTCAAACATCGCTAATCCCTTTTTATCAATAAAACAAATGCCATTTCCCTAATGTCAGGACAATAATCGAAAACATATCCTAAGACATTATATACATTTTCAGCTTATTTCCCCTGACTATCTTCTTAATATCATTCAGTTTATTCAGCGCTTCAATCGGAGTAAGATTATTCACATCAAGATTCAATATCTCATCGCGAATCTGACAGAGAATCGGATCGTCCAACTGGAAGAAGCTTAACTGCATACCTCCACGATTCTCGCTCACTTCTGCCAACGGTTTACCTGCTATGCCCTGTTGGCGATTATCAGATTCAAGCTGTTTCAATATCTCATTTGCACGTTGCACAATGCTTTTCGGCATACCGGCCATCTTTGCTACATGAATACCGAAAGAGTGTTCACTACCGCCACGTTCCAGTTTACGAAGGAAGATTACTTTATTATCAACTTCTTTCACCGATACATTATAATTCTTGATACGCTTGAAAGATTTCTCCATCTCATTCAATTCATGATAATGCGTAGCAAATAATGTACGTGCTTTTGCTTTGGGATGCTCATGGATATACTCTACAATTGCCCAAGCAATGGAAATACCATCATAAGTAGAAGTACCACGACCCAATTCGTCAAATAATACCAGACTCCGGGAAGAAACATTATTCAGGATATCAGCCGCTTCATTCATCTCTACCATAAATGTAGATTCACCGACTGATATATTATCGCTCGCTCCTACACGGGTAAATATCTTATCAACTAAACCGATATGCGCACTTTCCGCAGGAACAAACGAGCCGATTTGAGCCAATAGCGTAATCAACGCCGTCTGACGCAAGAGTGCCGACTTACCGGCCATGTTCGGACCTGTAATAATAATAATCTGCTGTGTATCGCTGTCCAGCATTACATCATTGGCAATATACTTCTCACCTATCGGAAGTTGTTTTTCTATTACCGGGTGACGTCCCTGACGAATATCCAATACGTCATTATCCTCAATAATCGGACGGATATAACGATTCTCACGAGCCACATTGGCAAATGACAACAAGCAGTCCAGACGTGCAATCTGATTCGCATTAATCTGTATCTGTGGAATAAATTCCATCAATGCCTGTACTAAGTCTGTATATAGCTGCGTTTCCGGAACCAGAATCTTATCCTCCGCTCCCAAAATCTTTTCTTCATATTCCTTTAGTTCCTGCGTGATATAACGTTCCGCATTAACCAGCGTCTGTTTACGAATCCACTCTTTAGGAACTTTATCTTTGTGAACATTACGGACTTCGATATAGTAACCGAATACGTTATTATAAGCCACTTTCAAACTCGGAATACCCGTCAACTCACTTTCACGCTGTTGTATCTGGAGCAAATAATCCTTCCCCGAATACGAAATCCGGCGCAATTCATCCAAGTCTGCGTTCACACCATCTTGAATCACTCCACCTTTATTGACAGCCAATGGCGGGTCATTCTTAATCTCTTTGGCAATCCGGTCGCGAATAGTGACACAAAGGTTCAACTGCTCCCCTATCCAGTTCAGACTTGCGTTATCGGCCTGGATACATGCCAACTTTATCGGCTCGATAGCCTGTAAAGCCACCTTCAACTGAACCACTTCACGAGGCGATACGCGCCCTACAGCGACTTTGGAAATGATACGTTCCAAGTCTCCTATCAGATGCAACTGCTCTTCAATCAATTCCTTAAAGTCCGGTTGGCGGAAAAATACTCCACGACATTCAACCGTTCGTCAATCGGCTTCTTATCCTTCAAAGGAAAGACCATCCAGCGTTTCAGCAGGCGGGCTCCCATCGGACTGATGGTCCGGTCGATGACGTTCAGCAAACTGCTTCCGCCATCATTCATATTGCCAATCAACTCAAGGCTACGCACCGTAAACTTATCCAGACGAACATATTTATCTTCCTCAATACGAGCCAAAGAAGTGATATGTCCAATCTGTGTATGCTGCGTCATCGTAAGGTATTGCAGGATAGCGCCGGAAGCTATGATACCATTCTTCAAGTGTTCCACGCCGAAACCTTTCAGGTTCTTCGTCTCAAAATGCTTCAGCAGCTTCTCACGGGCGGTGGATTCGGTAAATACCCAGTCGTCCAGTTCGAATGTGAAGAACTTGCTGCCGAAGTTACCTCAAACATCAGGCGTTTGCCCCGTTCGAAAAGAATCTCTTTCGGTCCGAAGTTATTCAGCAATTTGTCTACATAGTCAAAAGGGCCTTCCGCAGTAAGAAATTCGCCGGTAGATATATCAAGAAAGGCAACTCCACAGGAAGCCTTTCCGAAATGGACGGCAGCCAGGAAGTTATTCTCCTTATAGTTCAATACATTATCATTGATGGAAACACCCGGAGTCACCAATTCGGTTATACCCGCTTCACCAACTTTTTCGTCATTTTCGGATCTTCCAGCTGATCACAGATAGCTACCCGCTTTCCGGCACGAATCAGTTTCGGAAGATATGTATCGAGCGCATGATGGGGAAATCCTGCCATCTCAATGGTTTTACCTTTTCCGTTTGCACGTTTTGTCAGTGTGATTCCCAGAATCTCAGAAGCAACAATGGCATCTGTAGAATATGTTTCATAAAAGTCGCCGCAACGAAACAGCATCACTGCATCCGGATGTTGCGCCTTCAAATCCAGAAACTGTTTCATCATCGGGGTAAGGACGATTTCTTCTTCGTTCACGGTTCTCTCCTTTTCTTCTTTATTTAGGGTAAACAATTGCAATATCTTTGCAAAGATAACGGTTTTTCGGCATAGAATCAACGGAATTTCCCGTTTCAATTTTCAAAATAAGTGTTGCATACTTTTAAAAAGGGAAGATGTTTTTCTTAACAAACAGGAAGATAATATTAAAACGTGTTATAAAACATATTATTTTTCTTGGATAATTTGCTAATATCACTGAAGTCCGTACCTTTGTAATGTGTTTTTTCATAGTATTAGATTTAAGGTTAACAAAGGTTGGGTCAAGGCGTTGACCCTTTTTTTATGTCCGTACTCAATTTACCCCTAAATAATTCTGTATTTTTTTTGCAATATATCGTCCCATTAATTGTTGCCCTTCTACATCTGGATGTAATCCATCTTTTAAATAACGCCCGCGTTCTCCCCAGATTTCATCTTCCGCACGAATACCACATTCGGAATAACAATCAATTACCGGAACAGAAAAAAGTACTACATATCTCACGTAAAACAGCTATTTTTTTCAAATTCAATTCATTATGAGATATACTGCCCGACTGAATAGGAGTACAAAGAAATACCCGACACTTTGGAAAACGTTCAATTATTGTCTGAATACACCAGCGAGCTCCCCTGCCATAGTGGTAAGATCCACTTTATCAATTTTTTTTTTTTAAAGCCTCTGATGCACTTCCTATTTTAGTATCATTTGTACCCATAGAAAGACAAAAACATCCGGTGCAGGAAAACTACCATTTTCCACTTCTGATATAAATTTCTGAATATGCACTTTAGATACATTATTATGTCTTTTCTGTATTTCCACTTCATCATCAGTAGGTTCCCATCCACCGGAGATACCGGTGAAAACTGTACTACCATATTCTTGCGTATCAATATAACTCGCCCATTTTGCCGATCCTACCGCAACATTATGATGAGTGGCAAAACCAAGTATATCAACAACCGTTTTTGACCACTGATTACCCGCAGTAATGCTATTCCCGTCACAACCGAAATGCATCTTATTGAAATCCACCTTCTCCTGTGTCTGCACTACCGCTTCCTGTGCCTGATGGTCTGCCGAACATCCGGTAAAAAGCAAAACGATTAAAATCCATTTCTTCATCTTAATACTCCTTTCTTTATTATTCACCTAAAACCGCTCCATTATCTCCATACACATTCTCCCATTATGGTAAGGACATTTCCAAAAACCCGCCTTATCTTCTGCACGATTCACTGTTCCGTCTGCACGTATTCCCCAAAACCATTCTCCATTGTCGTTATCAACCAGATGTCTTTTCACAAATTCCCAACATCGTACTGCCCTCAACAGTGACAAACGGTCATCAAAATGCTGGTAAAGGTTTACATATCCAACAATCGCTTCCGCTTGTACCCACCAATGCCGTTCGGCATCTATAGAACCACAACTCCTATTCATTTCATAAATCATACCCGCACCTGGAAGAAGCCCTCGGAAGCCGCTTCCGCTATCTCTATCACAAGCGGTTCTATCCGGGTTATCAATCGTTTATCACCGATAAGCAAGGCAGCCTCATGCAGCAGCCATGACGCTTCTACATCATGCCCATACGAAACCATGTCATGTCTACTATTCCAGTCATCATCAAAAAACAACCGTAAATGCCCGGTTTCAATATCCAGTATCCGGTCGGTAAAGAGCTCTATAAGATTACGCAACTGACATTCCAGGTACTCATTATTCCAAACACGAAAAAAGATTTGTATAAGGCTCTAGAATATGCAAATGCGTATTCATCGTTTTTCCGCTCATTTTCATCCTTCTCACTCAAACGCATATCCTCTATTTCATTCCATTCACGGGTCAACGCCTCACAATAACCGTTCTTAATCCGATCAAAGCTATGTTCTTCAATGCCATAAAACAGACGTATAGCATATTCAAGCGCTTCTGCGTCTCCGTAGCCCGGTGATATTCACTCAATCCATAGATAGCAAAACCTAATGCATAAATTTGTTTTTAGTATCAAAGGAGAACCGTCTTCACAAACTGACCAAAATACCCCTCCATATTCGTGATCATAGAAATGAGTTATCAATTCCTGTTTGGCACGGGTTGCCATTTCAGATATTCATCCTTATGCAACAAACGGTAAGCCGATGAGAAAGTCCACAAAATTCTTGCATTCAGAACAACGCCCTTAGAAGCTCCGGGAACACGTTCTCCTGTGCCGGAACCGAATCTACCATATGATTCATCCAAAACGGAAGAATATTGCCCGTTAGCATACACTGCATTTCTTCCTTTAATTTTCTAACTGTCGTTTCCATATCATCTGCCAATTTATAAACCTAGTTGACGACAAAGCCATTTATTCCACTCATCGGATTGCTCTGATATAGATAATGTCCCGTCTCTAAATAAGGATGCAACTCCTTTTTAGCTGTAATAATATTGTAAGCTGCATACATAGAGGTAGGCGGACATACTTCGTCATTATATCCCCAACTGAACCAACCCGGTGCAGTAATAAGCCGTGCAAAATTTGCCACATCATAATACGCTGCTGTGGTAATCCGCTCTTTTGACGGTTGAGGAAAATAATAGAAGTAATGAGGCCATCCTCCGGCAGTCTTCTTTAAATGTGCCTGATGGTCACATCGCAGGATGGATAGCCGCATAAAAGGTAATCCGTTTGTCCAATGCCGCCGTTACAACAGAAAGTGCTCCCCCCTGACTGGAACCTGTCACTCCCATATTTTTTCCGTCATATTCCGGTAAAGAAGCTATAAAATCGACCGCACGAAGAGCACCTGCGAAAACACGCTTATAATAACTCTTATCCCGGCTATTATCATTTTGATAAGGATACCCGTTAAGCGCTCCTTTCGACAATACGTCATATATCATCTGCGACATTGTCACAGGAATCCCGTGAATGCCTATTTCCAACGTAATCACTCCCTTGGAAGCCATATGGACATCTCCCCGAATAGGGACGCACTCCGGCACCGGGTACGCGAAGTAACGCCGGATACTTACCCGGCTTTTTGGGCATACAAAGAATGCCGAACGTTCTCGAACCGTTACAAATATTCTGGAAACTGACATGGAAGACATTTACCTTATCCGTGCAACGCTCAGGAATAAGCTCCATAGTAGGAAGCAAAGGAATCTGCCGGGCTTCCTTCAAAACAGTATCCCAAAATTGACGGAAATCTGCAGGCAGTGATGTATGCGGCCTCAACTCTTCAGGTGCGTAAGCCACAGTAGCCAATCCTTCATATACATGCCCATCAACAGATGCACGCACTTTACAGCGCAAAAAACCGGGAACATCCATACACCCCGTTACACTTGTCTTTCCGTCTTTCAATAAAACCCTTTCTTCTTTTTCCACCGGATACCATTCCGGCCCCAACTCATAGTCTATTACCACTCCGGGCAAAAGGTTTTGTGCCTTATATACCTGAATTGTAAATGAACATTCTTCCTTCAACTGATATTTCCAGTCTGTATGGTCGGGAGATACGACTACAGTAATTTCCGTTCCACGGATTTGTGCGGAAAGAAAAGTTACACAACAACAGAATACCAGGCTAATAATCCATCTATGTATTTTCATAATCTTATTACTTTCTTTTATCATTCAATTGGTTAGTGATTTTTCTCATTTCTTTCTCGGAAAGCGGATAAAGGCTGATAAAGATGACACTCAGCACCGTACCCATAGCCGGTAGCCAACTTAGAACGTCCTTATTCCATGAATAGCTTCCTCGCCCTGCACCGCGTTGGCCTCAAAACCGTAAAAAGCCAACAACCAGCCCGTAACGGCGCTTCCGATAGCCCAGCCAAATTTCTGACTCATGGAAGAAGAAGAGAAGATAAGCCCCGTAGCACGGTTACCCGTTTTAAGTTCCGAATAGTCAGCACAATCTGCATACATTGACCATAGAAGCGGGAAGATACTACCCGCACAAATACTTATCAACACCTGAAAAATAAACATCAGCATCAGCTGCTCTTTATCGAACCAGTAGAAAATTATTGAAAGTACCGTCGCTATCGACATCGCCCACATATATGTCTTTTTTTTGCCGATACGATTGCTCAATGGAGCTGCCAACACCACTCCGACAATATTAGCGGCTTGCCCGACAGCCAAATAAAGCCCGCTTAATACAAAGGAAATTCCAAATAAAGAAACGGAAGCATATTCTTCTTCTACAACATAATACTTAAAATAATAAACCGTTGCCCCGTCACGAATAGAATTAAAGACCAATGCAGCTACACCGGCTCCCAACAGAATCCACCAGGGACGGTTATGAAGCAAATCCTGCAAGTCACTTTTTAAGGAATTCTGCTGCTTTTTAATAGGTTTTACCCGTTCAGTAGTCCATGCAAAGCAACCATAAAACAGCAACGCACACAACACCGCAATTACAATGACGCTCATCATCCAACCATGCTGCTCGTCGTGTCCCATACTGAACCGATTCACCATCGGCATGAACAAAAGTAATGCTATAAAACTTCCGATGTAAGCGAAAGTCATACGATACGTAGAAAGCATGTTCCGTTCTTTCGGGTCAGGACTCATCACTCCCAGCAGTGAAGCATAAGGCACATTGATAGCCGAATACACCATCATCATTAACGAATATGTAAAATACGCATATATTACTTTCCCCCATCACTGAAATCAGGAGTTGTAAAAGTCAGCACACCGATCACAGCGAACGGAATAGCCAGATACAACAGATAAGGACGAAACTTTCCCCACCGCGATTGCGTCCGGTCGGCAATAATCCCGATTATAGGGTCGAACGCCGAGTCCCAAACACGAGTGATGAGAAACATGGTTCCTACCACGGCAGCAGGCAAGCCGAATACATCGGTATAAAAAATCATCAGATAGGACCCGAACAGTTTCCAGAACATGGACGAAGCCATATCACCGAAACCATAGCCTATCTTTTCTCCTAATCCCTATCTAAAGTTGCATCAGTTTCAGATTCTTATCAATCTGTTTTTCAGCGTCTCCACTGAGGCAGAAGTAAAAAAACCGTCCGAGGCGTATTCATACAATAATCGACCAACCGATCTATTGAGAAGTCGCCACATGCATACGGGTGTCCGACGAAGCATAGTAGATAAAAACCGTTCCATCTTCATCAGCTATCCAGCCATTGGTAAACAATACATTAGAGACATCTCCGATACGCTCTTCTCCTTCCGGCGCCATAAAGAAGCCCGCAGGAGAAGCAATCACTTTCGCCGGATCTTCCAAGGAAGTCATATACATATACAGCACATAACGCAAACCGGCTGCACACCCACGTACACCGTGCGCCAGATGCAACCATCCCTTCGATGTCTTAATAGGATGAGGGCCTTCACCATTTTTCACCTCTTTAATTGTATGGTAATAACGCCGGTCGATTATCGTCTCTTCCTTTACTTCCGCACAAGTAATATCATCTACCAAGGCCCAACCGATACCACCGCCACTTCCGGCATCTATAAAACCGTCTTGCGGACGGGTATACAACGCATACTTTCCATCCACAAATTCAGGATGAAGAACCACATTCCGTTGCTGGCTTCTTGTTTTCAAATCCGACAAACGCTCCCAAGTCTTCAAATCCTTGGTGCGGGCAATAGCTGCCGTAGCGGTAGCCGAGGAAAGATCTCCCGCAGGTGCCGTATCATCGTGACGTTCAGCACAGAAAATACCATAAATCCATCCGTCCTCATGAGCCGTCAAGCGCATATCATAAATATTTGTCGCGGGAATAATGTCCTCAGGCATAGTCACGGGATAATCCCAAAAAACGGAAATTATCTATGCCGTCAGGACTTTCGGCCACTGCGAAGAAAGATTTACGATCCGCTCCTTCAACACGCACCACCAGCAAATATTTACCATTCCATTTGATAGCTCCCGAATTTAACGTAGCATTCATGCCGATACGTTCCATCAAGAAAGGATTTGTCTTTTCGTCCAAGTCATAACGCCAAAACACAGGAGTATGGGCAGCAGTCAGAACAGGATATTGATAACGTGTGAAAATTCCATTTCCACCTTCAACAGGCATATTCTTACGAGTTACCAGTTTCTCGTAATCATCAAACAAGTCGCGGATTTTTTCTTTAAATGTTTTCATCTATTTAGTATTTTAATTTCATTTCAAATCAGATACAAAAATGGTTTTAGGATGCTTATAAAACTCCACAAAATCAAGTGCAGATATTTGTCCCGGATACGGGGCATAATAATGCGCTTCCTTTTCGCGGGCATTTCGCCAAACCAATACATAGCTGACAGGATACTTGTCAACTATAGGAAACAAGGTTTCCGTCCACCAGGTGGAATCCGGGATAGCTTCATATCCAGTCTCCGTCACTGCAACCGGTTTATTATGCAACCTTCCAATCTCCGTAAGAATCGTCAATGACTTCTCCATTGTATCCACATATTTTTTCACGCTCAAACTGATAAGTGTCAAACCCGAACAAGTCTACCATGCCATCACCCGGATAGCGTTCCAGATATTCATTCACATTATCGGGCTCACTACCCGGAGAATAAGCATATAGCAAATGATTCACTCCCTTTTCCTGTAGATAATCATAAGTCATTTTCCACAATGACTTATATTCTTCGGCAGAACAAAGATTTTGTCCCCACCAGAACCAGCTTCCCGTATGTTCGTGCCAGGGACGGAAAATCACCGGTATTTTAACTCCTTCCTTTCGTGACAAGCGAATTCATAAAATCTGCTACCCTATCCAGCCATCCAAGAAACTTCCCATGATTCTCTCCTCCCTCCGAAGGACGGAAGCAACCACCGTTGAATCACTCACATCCCAAGACGCTTCCTCCCGTCACAGGGTTATCCACATGCCAGCTAAGAGAGCAAACACCACCCCTGTTATAGTGTGCTATAATCTCTGCTCGTATCCGTTCGAAAAGAACATCATCCAAGTTCTTCTCTCCTCCCCTTTCAATACGCCCCAGGTCAAAAGCCATCACTGCCGGATAATCGCCACACACACTTTTGACATCACTACGGTTCTCGTCTCCATCCCACCCGATGCCATATACAGGGTCGTCGTGATGACCAAACATGAATCCTTTCTTCGGCAAGCGGATTAACTTATCCAACAATGCCTCCGTCTCCGCAGTTTTCGAAGCAGACTGTTGCTCTCTTATCACACATCCGCCCATTCCTAAAGCAAGCAGGAAAAACGCCTGCCATAACTAGTTTATTTTTCATCTTCAAGCTATTAAGTATTATTTAAAAGAGGGTAATTGATCGCGGGTGATTACATAATCCTGTGACATTGCATCCACCCACCAATCCTTATCTGCATACCTATGGGATGTCGCAGTAAAAAGCTTCCGAATCCAATTCTTTCGTACGGCTGTAATCATACCACGGCATAAAGTATGTCCATTTTGCCCCTGCCTCCCACTGGGCGGATATCCGGGCAAGATGATACACTTTCCCGCTTTGTTCGCCATTTCCACATTCGCTCAATGCCACCAGCTTACCCGGACAAGAAGCAGTTATCGTACCGTACTGCCTGAAACAGTATTCCCCAGTAGTGTACTCATCCTTTGCAGGATACATATCACGCCCCACCATATCGACGTATTCATCCCCCGGATAAAACTCGCTATCCTTAGTTTGTGTAGTCCATACCCAAATCAGATTGTTGATTCCTTCTTTCTTAAAATAATTGAAAATATAAATCCATAGTTTCTTGTACGCTTCCGCCCCGTCATTTCCCCACCAAAACCAGGCTTTTCCATTCTTATAATTATAGATATTACCGGCAGCCTCATGCAAAGGACGCCATATTACAGGAATTCTCTTATCGCGAAGCAACTTCAAATAGCCCGCCAGCTTCTTCAAATCGGCCTTGACGACTTCGTTTTCCCAAAGTGCCCTCCTTTGTAGCGTTAGCAGCACTGAAAACAGTCGTCGTCCTTTTCCCGTACCCGGTCTACAGAACCGTCCCCGGAGTATAGTGCCGTTCGGCACTTCCCTTGGACACATGGCACTCTCCAATGCCAGCCCGCACCCACAAGCCCGTTCTTGTTCCACCAGTCTTCCACTATTTTCGTTTTCGAATAATCAATCCACGAACAAGGGAATACTCCAAAGAGAGATAGTCAAAAAAAAGCAATAGCCGGATACTTGCCTGTATGCTGATATACCCATTCCGCCTCATTGATATTCCAACTCGGGCATGCCATTGTTCCGGACAGTGTTTTCTTATTCCTGTTCTCCCTTAAGAAATCATATACTTTCACCGCTTGCTCGAAGCACCGGAAGTACAAAGGACAGGTGTAATAACAGGTTCCTCTCCTTTGCCCGAATGCCCGGCAAATTCTTCTCCCGACGAACATGCCATAAGTACGAACGCAGTCCCTGTCAGGAACACTCGGGATTTCACTATACCAATGGTCGGTCTACTTTTTTCATTGTAATATTTTTAAGTTTAATGTAGGTAATAAAGAATTATCTTTCCGAAAGCAAAAGTAGAGATGTGCACATGAAATATGGCTCCCAAATGGTTTTCACACTATCCTATTTGTCACATGATACATTTGGAACAGTATTCAGATACATTCGGGGAAAAAAGAATCCCTGACAAAATAAACATTGCCAGGGATTTTCGTCAAGCAGTTCCGTTCTAACTAACGGATGCCGTCTTATTTTGAATTATTTTTCAGGCTCTCCTAATATCCTCTTTACATGCTGCTTCAAGATATAGAATGCCGGATCGCCCATGGGGCCATGGCCATGACCACCGATTTCATAAAGGTATGTTTCTTTGTGCCCGACCAATTTCATCATCCGCCACATATACGCATTCTCTTCATAACGTCCGAAAAGTTCCAATTCCCGGTCGCCTCTAATGAGAACCAAAGGCGGAGCATCCTTGCGAACATGAAACAAAGGAGCAAATTCATCAACAGTAGGCTGAAGATTATCTATGCCATTCATCTTCCGATAAGAAAAATGACTAATCACCTGCCCGCTGAAAGGTATCAATCCGGCAATAGAATCAGCATCTATATCATATTTTTCAACCATCTTTTATCCAGACCGACCATAGCCGTCAGATAGCCGCCTGCAGAATGGCCGGATATAAATATCTTATTCTTATCACCCCCATATTTTTCCACTTCCCGGAAAGCCCACGCAACAGAAGCAGCGGCATCATCCAGACATTCGGAAATAGCCACCTTCGGAAGTAGGCGATAATTTACGGCAATAACCACCATTCCATTTTTCTTCAGCCTGCCCGGTATTGATTTATTGCCTTGGGTAAGCCCCCGCCATGAAACCAAACTACCACAGGACATCCGGTCTTATTTTCCGGATAATAAACATCCAGCTTGCAACGCTCCGTTGCATAAGGGTCTTTTGAAGAACTATATGACAAATCCTTTACAGTACGATACGTAATATCCTGGGCATAAAGGACGCCACACATCAAAAGACTCAATAAAAACAAATTCTTTTTATCATTCTACTTCTATTTATCAGTTAAAGTGCAAACTCACTATCGAATTACTGTCCTATCTTCTTTTCAATACGGATATTGGCAAAACTATGGTCTACATTCCATTCTACATTAGGTTGCATTGCCAAAGTTAAAGCTATTTTTCCGAAACCAATCCGGCAGTAGCTACATCTTCAAGTTCCAGAGTTACAGTATACCATTCTCCAAATGTATTCATATTCTCATCTAATGAATATTTCCACTGGTAATTACCGCCATTCAGCTTAATCAGATAACCGCCTGTCTTCGACGTAATGTCATAGAACGGATAATCCGAAGCCGAATTAACTTCAAATTTGAACAGGTAGTCAGAAGGATTAGCGGCAACTTCCTCATCTAATATAATACTGCCGGAAGGCAATCCTGTATAACTCCAAGCCTTATAAGTGCCTTTACCCGGAAAAAAGAACCGGCCAAAGCTACAGGGTCTCCTGTATTGGAACCATCGGTTATAAAATCCTTACCGCCCCAAATACCATAATCCGAAGGATTAGCCAAGTCCCAAACAAGATTGTCCGTTTGCCGATAAGGTAATTGATAAGAGCAATGTCCTTCTGTACCATTCCATTCCACTACAATCATCGAGTTATCCGAATATCCCCGGAAGTTTGGCAGTAATCACCTGGTCTGTCACGCTTTCTATCTCCAGTTCCGTATCGCCAAACTTGATGACAGATGACGAATTCTTGCCAAATCCATATAATTCAAAATATTTGCCCTTTATCTGTAAGGACGTGCCGGGCAAAGCAAATTCATTATACAGACCGTTTATTTCATCACAGGGACATCCAGTTTGAATTCACAAGTCGTATTCCCCCGCTCTGTTTCATAATATAATTTGTTCGTGATTTCTTCCAGGCATATCCCCCGGTAAAGGGAAACACGCCTTTTTGACGTCGCATACACTTCCGACAAATCCACTTCCATATTATTGAAAGTAATTTTCGTCACATTGCTCAAGTTCTCCCCGACCAACACAATCATTTCACCAAATCCCCTTTGGTCAGCGGAACCTGTAAATCCGTATCATCCGGAGAATAGATGCCCTGCACATCGGGTGCTCCAAATGAGTTCATGCCATCATCATAACCATCATTATAAGTTACAACATCCTGACAAGAGAACAGAGTTGCCAACAACACTGTCCCTATCAATATTCTATTCAAAGTCTTCATATTATTCATAAATTATTGGGTTGAACATACGGCTTAGTTCCAGCCCGGATTATTTTTATCAATAGCCATATTGGTAGAAACTTCCAACGATGGCAACGGATACAGCAGGTGACGGAATTCACGACGTTTGTTAATACTTCCCTCGTCATAAGGAGTACGCGTACCATCTTCATTGATTCCACCCAAAGAATTCATTACGTCCAAATATATTCCCCAACGGAGCAAATCCCAACGACGGTCACCTTCATAAGCCAGTTCCTTTGCACGTTCCTCAAAAATGACCGAACGTAACTCCACTTGCGTTTCAATAGCACCGTCTCCGGTTACAGAAGCCTCTTTGGCATTCGAACGGATACGAATATCATTCAAAGCATCAATCGCATCCTGTGAAATCCCGTCATTCAATTCGCATTGTGCCTCTGCGTAAATCAATACAATATCAGCATAACGCAAGAATGGCCAATAAGCATCCGTACGGCCAATCGTGGGGTCTGTCACATCGGCATATTTAGTTGTAAAGGCGAGGCAATTAGATGATATGCTGTTCGTATAGGTGAGTCCGTCATTGAATGGCGCTACAGGTTCCTGCACTTTCACGTCGTCCATATTCTTACCGGTAGCCATCAACTTATATTCCGGGGTTCCCGGATAATAATATCCCCTGCCATTCTTCACCTGACTGTCATACTGGAAGCGATGCTTGACTCCTTTTCGTTATACGGTAATCCTCGTTATCAAACAAGCAATACCAATGAAAACGATTGCCTACCCAAGGGCCTTTCTGCAATACCCCTCCGGCATCCTGCATGCCGCAGTACCATTGATGTACTCCGTTACCATACTCTTCGTCAGCACTCCTTGTCCGTACGGAAAACATATGTTCACTTTCATCAAAACCGCTTTTTCTTCCACAATTCATCAAAAGACAACAGTCTGTAAGTCCCATAACTCACATCAGGATTCCTCCCCATTATAATACCTGCATAATACGCCGCTTTCTCATAACAGTCTTTCCAGTTAAGCGATTCATAACCTGCCACCTGTGTCTTCTCGAATGTATTCGAAACCGGATTAGTCAATATTTTCGTTCCTGCATTATAACTATAGGAAGGACCGGACTTCACAATCATCTTTTCTCCTGCCGGAAGCGCACCCGCCCCCATAGTGGCATACACTTTTGCCAGCAGGCCAATCGCAGTGCCCGCAGCGACATGTCCCTTTTGATATTCGGCATCCGTATTTTTATACATCATACCGGCTGCCTGCTCTAACAAACGTATAATCTCCGCATACACATCAGGAATAGGACGACGAGGCTGGTTATAGCTGGCTCCTTCACTGATAGCGACATCAAACAACGGAATTTCACCATATGCACGGGTCAGCAAGAAATAAGAGAATGCTTTCTGAAAATAAAGTTCTCCCAACGCATTCCGTTTTACTTTCTCATCCGCACCGGTTATTTCATTTACATAATGTATGGCTACGTTTGCCCGATGAATCAAATTATAACAACCCGTCCAAATAGAAGTCGCATACTCGTCCGCCTGAAAGTTTCCCGCTCCCAAATTACTGAAAGCCCAGTCCGGCCCGGTTATATAATCGGAATCAAGTTCCAGGCAACGTGGAAAACTACTATAACGGAACATATTGTTTCCCCATTTACTATATACTCCGGTCAGCCATAAATCTACAGCCGCATTATCATTGCCCAACTGGTCGGGACCGACAAAAGCATAAGGTTCCTCCTTCAAAAAGTCACTGCAAGAAGCCAGTCCCAGACTGCCCGTTGCCCAAAGACTTAAAACAACATACAATTTATATAATTTCATAATTCTATATCTTAATGGTCAGTTTAAAAATCGACTTTTAGTCCTAATGAGAATGTACGGCTGCTCGGATAAGAATAGATATCCACTCCACGACGGGAAGCATCGGAACCGAAGGCGTTTACTTCGGGGTCGAACCAGCTATAGTCCGTAATGGTAAACAGGTTGGTAGCATTTCCATAAATATTGATAGAACTGATACCTTTAAACTTAGGTCTCCATGTATAACCGATACTAAGATTCTTCAACTTCAAATAAGAGCCGTCTTCCACGTAGCGATTTGAAATTAACATAGTCCGTTCATAACTATTCACCGCTTTAGGCCATTTGGCAGAAGCCCTATTTGCTTCTGTCCAACGAGTATTATAAGCATCTACAGGAATATTAGCCGTATTGCCCATCTTTACTTCCATCAGGTTACCATTAAAAATATCATTTCCCTGGCTTCCTTTGCAGGAAAAAACTCAAAGTGAAATTCTTCCACCGGAAATTATTGGTTATACCATATACATAGTCAGGGTTCGTATCACCAATCACTACCCTGTCTGCATTCGTTATGGCAGGGTCATCGTCAAAATTCCGGTACTTTATTTCTCCTATCATACTCTTTCCTTTCGCACGGACACTTGGATCCGGGGAAGCCATGACTTCAGCCAGATTATTATAGAAACCATCTTCTACGTACCCGAAAATTGTTCCGATAGGATAGCCGTTACGCTGCAAGAATACATCATCCGCTTTATACCATAGTCTTGCGGAAAACTGGTCAGAATCAAGTCCGCCAACTTTATTTTTATTGAAAGATATATTGGCGTCGATGTCCCACTTCAAAGGAGTATTCCGCAATACATAGAATTTCCCGGAAATCTCCAGCCCTTCATTCGTCACATATCCCCTGTTCACCATCATACTTGAGAAACCGGTGCTGGAAGGTATTTTCACCTCCTGCAGCAAGTCGCGTGTTTTCTTATAATAATAATCCAGAGTCAGGTTGACGCGATTATTAAAGAAGCCTATATCCAATCCGGCATTATACTGGGCAGTTGTCTCCCAATGCAAATCTTCCGCTACGGGACCACGCCATTCCACTTCTGCGAAACCGCTGCTGATAGCACCACCACTAAAAGGATAATTAGCAGGATTCAACATGGGCAAAGTCCGGTAACTTCCAATCCCTGATTACCCGTCTCACCATAGCTGAGACGCAACTTCAAATTACTGAAAATATTCAGATTCTTAATAAATTTCTCTTCCGACAAACGCCATGCTACAGCTCCCGAAAGGAAGTTTGCCCATTTATTGTTTTCCGTGAATTTGCTGGAACCGTCAACACGATAAGATGCCGTAAAGATGTATTTATCCATCAACGTATAATTGATACGCCCCAAAAATGAAGCCAATGACGAATCCGTACGGTCGCTCTTCAATTTGCCGGGAAGTGTACCTAGGCTCATATCATATTCCTGAGTCAAATCACTGGGGAATCCGTAGCCGACATCGATTTACTTCCATAGTCCCTCTTCTCGACAGTAAAACCGCCAACGGCATTAACGGAGTGGATTTTCTTGAATGTCTTATCGAAAGTAAACAATGACTCGGCAGTAATTCCCATACTCCAGTTGGTAGACTGTCCTGCCTTACCGTTTATATTATTAGCTTCGGAACCTTCTGATGTCCTGCGACCATAATACGTGCCGCGTTCCCTGTTTGTATAATTAATACCCAAGTTCTGACGGAATTTCAAGAACAGGAACAGCTTTATTTCCAAATAAGAAGAAGTAAATACATTATTGGACTTCAGGTTATCCTTTGCCGAGTTAATATAAGCATAAGGGTTGGATGCCAGCCAGCTCAATTCGTCCGAGTTCAGTGTCTCATCGTCACTCGGGTCATAAGTAGTCGGAAACACGAGCGCGGAACGGATAACTCCATAATCATTAGAGTTCGTCCGGGAAAAGTCGGTGTCCGTATGAGAAAAGCTGATATTCACTCCCATATCAAGCCAACTCTTAATCTTGCGCCCCATATTGGCACGAATCGAATAACGTGTAAAACCAGATTCCTTGATAATACCCTGTTGTTTCAGATAGTTGCCCGAGAACGAGTGCCAGCTACCGTTTCTGGAGCCACCGGACACACTGATATTATATTCTTGCGAGAAACCGTCCTGATAAATCAAATCCTGCCAATCGGCCACACCGACTTTCGTTGCATTGCCGTACTCATCCGTGTAAATGCCCGGATTCAGAAAATCTTCCGGTGCAGGATTGTACTTACCTTGAGACTTGTCAAATTGCTATACGACCATTTTCCCGGATAAGGCAAAGAAGTGTATGCTTTTCCATGATACTTATAACTATTCTCTACTTGCTCATTCCTGTATAGCGCATATTGATAAGCATCAATACATCTACGCGGTTAGCAATCCGGGAAAAAAGAATTAGCAGTAAACCTCACCTTATCCGCCCCCGGTTCTCCACGCCTAGTCGTAATCAATACAACACCGTTCGCACCGTGAACCATAGATAGCCGTAGCCGACGCATCCTTCAAGACTTCAATTGACTGTATATCATGCGGATTGATAAATGCCAGAGGATTGGACTCATTATTTCCGGAATTGGCATCGCTGCTGGTGTCCCCCCGCGTCATAAGGTACGCCATCTACAATATACAAAGGCTGTGAATCCGTAGAAAAAGAGTTCGTACCACGAATCTGTATACTGATACCACCACCGGAGCACCGTCACTTTGATTCACTACCACACCAGCTATTTTTCCCGCAAGTCCCTGGCTCAAATCCGCCGGATTTCCCCTCATCAAGTCATCCCTTTGATTTGTGACACAGCGCCGGATAAGTCCCTCTTTTTCATCGTACCATAACCCACTACCACGACCTCATCCAATAATTCCGCGTCATCCGACAGCTCCACCTTTATTTGGGACTGCCCACTTTTCAAAGTTATTTCTTTCGATTTATAGCCGACAAAAGTAACAGACAATACAGCCTTTTCCGGCACACCGTTCAACGTAAACCGACCTTCTACATCGGTTATCGTACCTTTGGACGTACCTTTCACCACTACATTGGCGCCAATGACCGCCTCACCATTCTTATCGACAACCGTTCCCTTAATTGTCCTGCTCTGCTGTACAGCTTCATACTCCTCCGGTGCGATAGCCCGTACGTTCACTATTCCTCCGAATAACAACGCCAGACAAGCCCCTGTTATCAACATATTCTTATGAAAATTCTTTTTCATATATATCAAATTAAATGTTAACCTTTAAAATTTACCATTTCTTTTCACGCCGCAACTATTTTTCTCCTTGAGATTCAAAGATTTCAGTTTGACTACTCCGCTTTTGTTGCACTGATACCCAAACCGTCAACAGAATTTTTATATGCCGGTTCAGTTCAAGAACAGCTTTCTTTTTTTCCTGCAGGAACCTTAACCTTGGATTTAATTTTCTGATCTTTATCATCTTTAGCGGAATAAGTTGCCATAAACATGACATCCATAGGCAAAGCCTCCTCAAACTCAATCACAACACAATCATATGCCGAGCAATCCAGGCGGGACAGCCACCATCCGCCTCCCTGCCAATTTTTAGTAAAAAAAAGTAATGGTTGCTGTTTCCGCATCAAACTGTGCTTCCCCAAGATTTAAACTTTTTGGTTTCCACATTGTAATCTTTCGCCCACACTGATGATACAGTTAAAAGCAAAAAGTACGGCAATTAATAAATTTTTCTTCATAATACATCGTTTTATTAAGATTAATAAAAAAGTTATCGTTTCATTTCTTCCAAAACCAGAGATTTCACACAAACCGTACCCGGTTTCGAACCACTGATACCCAGACCGTCTATGGATTTCTTATAAGTAATATCCAGCATAATCGCCGCCTCTTTTTTTCCGGCAGGAATTGTAACCTTAGATTTGAGTTTCTCATTTCTTTCATCCTTCGCCGAATAGATGACTATAAAAACAATATCCATGGGCAAAACCTCCCGAAACTCAATCCGTACAGATTCATATTCCGAACAATCCTGCGCCAACCACCAGCCACCACCCTGCCACTTCTGTGTCCATGTTATTTTCATGCCTTCCATGTCAAATTGTGTATTTCCCCAGGGCTGAAAGTCTTTTGTCAATACATTAAAGTCCTTTCCGCATACGGAAGATGCTATCATAAAAAAGAAGTTGCAGCTATTAATAATTTTCGTTTCATATCCTGTTATTTAATTCCGGTTTCCTATTTTGATACCTGTATCTATAGTTTATTTCGATAGCAAATATAGAGAGAGGATAACCCTCCCTCTTTCTCTCCAAATGAGTTTCAGGCTGTCCTTTTTGTATCTTGATACATTTGCGCTACTATCCTGATACATTTCGGAATATCAGAAGCGACCGGAAAGGGATTTCCGATTCCTAATTTTCATATCTTTGCAAAAAAACGAATCAATCCATATGAAAAAACATCTCTTATCTGCATTGTTTTGTCTATTTGTCCTGACGTTGCAAGCCAGCGAAAGACTTAATTTCCGTACCTTTGATGTAAAAATCCGGTATAGCTGACAACTATGTGCAATCTATCCTGTGCGACAGATACGGTTTTATGTGGTTCTCCACTCTCAACGGGTTAAGCAGATATGACGGCTATCAATTCAAAACATACACCACTACACAATTGGGAGCCTACAACAACGACATTGAATTTACAGCAGAAGATGCTTCGGGCACAATCTGGATAAAACTCCCAAATCTTATTATTTCTATAATCGCGAAAAGGATGAAATTGATGACCACATAACTCCTATACTGGAACAATTTGGAATATATGGAACTCCGGACAACTTATATATAGATAAAGACCTGAATTTATGGTGCACAGTCAATTCCACCCTCTATTATTATGTATTCAGGCAAAAAAAAAAGAACTTTATACTTTATCTCTTCCTCAAAATTGCCAGGTGCTGCAAATCGACTGTTACCAGTCAAACGCTTATGTACTATTGTCAGACAGCTACATTTATCACGTCGACTGGAGAGCGCAAAGCCTTTGCAAGGAAGTGCAGATTGTCCTGCCCCTCGGATGGAAACAACGAATGTACATAGACACCTTTTCCAAGCTTTGGCTTTATGTCCCCCATACCAAAGGAGTATGTTGTTATGATCCTAATGCCAAAGAATGGTTTTCCTTTCCCGGAGAAAAAGAGATAACCAACGAACTTATCACGGCCGTCATAGACGACGGAAAAGGGAATATATGGATTGGTACGGACAACAAGGGCATTTACATAAGTTATCATCAGGACGGAAAAGGATATGAGAGACTTAGCAAGGAAGTGGACAATCCATTTTCATTGCCCAACAATCATATCTGTTGTTTTTATAAAGACCATTCGGACATAATGTGGGTAGGTACAAGCAAATTGGGAGCTACCTTCACGAGTCTGCACAACGTCACATTTTTGAAACCTGCCGGTTACCCCAGCAAGAAGATGTAAGTTGCCTTGTGGAAGACAAAGACGGAAATCTATGGCTGGGGTTTGACGGGGAAGGACTGGCTTACTATGACAGGAAAAAAAACAACTATACTTTCATTTCGAAAAAAACAGGATGCTATCCCTTCTGATATAATTGTATGTTCATATAAGGATTCAAAAAGGGACGGCTTTGGTTCGGCAGCTACGGCAACGGAGCGTTCTATGAGCAAAATGGAAAATTCAGCAAAGTGGCAACTACATACGAACAAAAAATATTCTATCGATTATGTCCGCTGCATCACAGAAGACAAATATGGGAACATTTGGTTGGGAACCATCATGAACGGAATCTACTGTCTGGATAATGCCGGAAATATAACGCCTTATACTATGGAAAAAACCGGAATGCTCACCAACAGTATCACCACATTCTCGTGTGCGGACGGAATTAATCTCTATATAGGAACCAGTAGCGGACTGTATTGCATGAACACTGAAACCAAAGAAATATCGCTCCTGGAAGACAATAATTCAATTTCAAATTTATTTGAAGAAGTACACATCAACTGTATTTATCAGGATACACGGGGCCTTTTATGGATTGGCACCCGGACAGGTATGGATGTATATAACAAAAATACAAAAGAGCGAATTCATTTGTCTACCAAAAACGGATTGTCTCATGATTATATACGGGCAATCACTGAAGATAAAAGAAAAAAACATATGGGTGACTACCGACCACGGCGTGACAAACATCATAGCAACCAACTCACCGGAACCTTCGTCCAAATTTCTCTGTTATCCTTATTTTGAGGAAGACGGAATAGGGAATATGGCTTTTAACAATCATTCCATTACTTGTACTCAACAAGGTGAAATCCTGATGGGGGTTCAGGAGGCTATCTGCGTATCAATCCACGTTTCATAAACTACCGCCATGAAAGTCATCCGGTTATATATACCAGTCTTTACCTCACCAACCAGCGCATGGAAGTAGGCAGTAAAAACAGTAACGGACGTATATTACTAAACAAAAACATCCAATTGCTGAATGAAATAACCATGGACTATTCCGACAGTAACTTTGCATTAGAGGTTTCTTCCATGGACTACAACTCCTTGCATAAATTACAATATGCTTATCGTCTGAACAAGGACGAAGAGTGGGTTAAACTAGAAGGAAACCGGATTTACTTTAATAAGCTTTCTCCCGGAACCTATCAATTGGAAGTAAAAGTATACGAAAATAATAACAGCTATAAGAACAGTAAAGCCAGTTGCCTTACGATACATGTCTTACCTCCTTTTTGGTTGTCCGTTCCGGCATATATAGGCTATACCCTACTTCTAGCAGGTGTTATCATTTTCTTCTTCCTGAAAATGAAACGTAAGCACATCCGCAACCTTAGCCAGCAAAAGCGTGAAATGGAGATAATCCAGCAACATGAGATGGATGAAGCCAAAATGCGCTTTTTCACGAATGTCAGTCATGATTTACGCACTCCTTTATCATTGATAATCATTCCTTTAGAAAAATTGTTGTCTTCTAATCTGGAGAAAGGGAGTAAAAGAAGAGCTGGAACTGATACACCGAAATTCGAAACTCTTTTAAATGAAGTAAACCAATTGCTCAATTTCCGGAAATTAGACCAACAGAAAACGCAGTTAATGCTTTCCCACGGTAATCTTTCGGACTTCGTAAAAGAAGTATGTGGTTCCTTTATCCCACAAGCCGTCAAAAAGGCATAAACATCCGTCTACACATAAACGAAACGAAAATGGATATGGATTTTGACCGTAACAAGATACAACGTATCCTTCTTAACCTTTTATCCAATGCAGTAAAATACAATTACGAAAATGGAGAAGTCACCGTTACGTTGGGCAAGATAACAGCCAACGGAATAGAGAATGTACAAATACAAGTTGCAGATACCGGAATCGGCATCAAAGACGAAAACAAAGATAAAATATTCGACCGTTTTTTTCAAAGAACAACATTCTACCACTACCTATATAGGGGAACGGTATCGGTCTGCATATTGTGAAAGAATATGTCACTATGCATCACGGGACAATCACGGTGGAAAACCATATTCCTCAAGGGACGATATTTACCATCACTCTTCCTGTTACCCACAATTATGCAGTCAATGATGAAAAACAAGACGAGGCTGAAATCCGGGAAAAAGCAGTTGATGAGGTGTCCGACACAACAGATACTCATAAAACTTCCTATTAATAGTTGAAGACAATGACGATTTTCGTAACTTTCTTTATCAACTGCCTTAAAGGCACTTATCAAGTATTTGACGCACCCAATGGAAAAGAGGCATTGGAAATACTTGCCCATCAATCCATACAGATTGTCATCAGCGATGTTATGATGCCCGAAATGGATGGAATGGAACTATGTCGTAAAATAAAGACAGACATCCGTTATTCTCATATCCCTGTAATTCTGCTAACGGCACGCACAGCCGACGAACATGAATTAAGCGGATTAAAAGAAGGAGCGGACGATTACATTACTAAGCCATTCAATTTGGAAATACTTCTTCTGCGTATTCAAAAGATACTAAAATGGACGAAAAACAACCACGAGAAGTTCAAAACCATTGACATATCTCCGAGTGAAATAACCGTAAGTTCCCTAGACGAACAACTCATAGAAAAAGCGATCCGTGCAGTTGAAGAAAATATGGATAATTCCGAATTTTCTGTTGAAGAACTAAGTTCTTATGTAGGGATGAGCCGCGGACATCTTTATAAGAAACTAATAATGATTACCGGCAAATCTCCTCTTGAGTTTATACGAATACTACGTGTCAAACGCGGAAAACAACTGTTGGAGCAAAGTCAGCTGAATGTTTCCCAAATAGCTTATCAAATAGGACTTTCTCCCAAGCAGTTTGCAAAATATTTCAAGGAAGAGTTCGGATATGTGCCTTCCGAATACATAAAAAATAACAATACAAACTAAATACAAGTTTTACTCTTCCACTTTTCTCTGCCTGATAGACTCCAAAAATAATGCAACCTGCTCCCAATAATGTAATCCATGTGATTTGTTCGTGAAGAATGATTATGGATGCCACCATTGTTACCAACGGATTGAGATAGATATAATTGGAGGCTCTAACGGTTCCCAACTGTTTCAATACCACATTCCAAAGGACATAACAAACCAAGGATGCCAGGACGGCCAAAAATAAGAGATTGGATAATACAATCGGTTTTAAAAAAGTACATCGAAATCCGGTTGCAGCGGATGAAGAAGAAAGGCGGGAAGTATGGTCAATACTCCATAAAAGAATATTTTGCGGGTGATAAATACAGTGGGGTAACGCCCTGTCATTTTCTTTATCACCAAACTATAAAATGCCCACGACAGGGCGGCAAGTAAAGTGAGCAAATCCCTTACCGGAGATAATTTGAGTACAAAACTACCGTTGAAGACCACCAGTCCCACCCCAATTAAAGCTAATATGGAACCGTAAATCAAACCTTTGGTGGCTTTTTTCACTCTTATAAAAGAGAAGGGAAAGAATGGTAGTAAGCAGGGGAGCTGTGCAAATGATGAAAGCGACATTGGATGCTTGTGTGATCCCTAAAGCTGTATTCTCGGTAAAGAAATAGAGTGAACCACCAAAAAGACCTCCTGCCATCAACCAAAGTTCGTCTTTCCAATTACCCGCAAACAGACGTTTGGGAGAAATCACCCAAATGCCCAGATAAGCAATGAGAAAACGATAAAGGAATATCTCCTGTGGGGTCAGTCCGTGATTAATCAGTACTTTGGTTGATATAAAGGTCAGTCCCCAAATAGCAACTACAAGTATCGCAATCAGATGGTAATATCCATGCTTCAATTCCATAATGGCGGTGATGTTTGTTTAATAGAATGCAAAGATAGCGAGAAGTTATGGAATGTTTGTTTGGAGAAATAACAAAAAGCCCGTACCTTTGTTTATGATCAAAGAAAGCTCCTAAAATAAGGTATAAGTTCTGGAAAATATATAGCACCGGACAGAAAACGTATCCCATACGGCATGATGAACTTTGCAGTAATCCGCCGTGACGACTGTTATTATGTGGACAAAACCCGGTTTATACCCATGACAGAAGAAGCGGACAAGTTTTTCTTCTTTATTCGCCCGCGCCGTTTCGGCAAAAGCCTCACTGTAAATATGTTGCAGCACTATTATGATATACTTGCCAAGGATAAGTTCGAAGCGCTGTTTGGCGACCTTTACATCGGAAAGCACCCTACGCGCGACCGGAACAGCTATCTGGTACTATACCTTAACTTCTCCGGAATAGTAGGCGAACTACACAACTACCGCAAGGGACTGGACGCGCATTGCCAAACAATGTTCGACTACTTCTGTGACATTTATGCCGACTATCTCCCCAAAGGCATCAAGGAAGAACTCGACAAAAAAGAAGGAGCTGTCGAACAATTTGAATACCTGTTCACAGAACGTAATAAGACCAACCAACGTATTTACCTCTTTATCGACGAATACGACCATTTCACCAATGCCATCCTCTCGGATATAGAAAGCCTGCACCGCTATACGGACGAAACATATGGCGAAAGTTATCTGCGCGCTTTTTTCAATAAAATCAAAGCCGGACCTATTCCAGCATCGAGCGTTGTTTCATCACCGGCGTAAGTCCCGTGACAATGGACGACCTCACAAGTGGTTTCAATATCGGAACCAACTACTCGCTCACACCGGAATTTAACGAGATGATAGGTTTCACGGAAGAAGAAGTCCGCCAAATGCTTACCTATTATTCCACCACCAGTCCATTCAATCACAGTGTAGACGAACTGATAGAAATAATGAAACCTTGGTATGACAATTACTGCTTTGCAGAAGAATGTTACAGTGAAACCACTATGTACAACTCCAACATGGTACTCTACTTCGTCAAGAATTATATTCAACGAGGCAAAGCCCCCGGGATATGGTAGAAGACAATATCCGTATCGACTACGAAAAAATTACGTATGCTCATCCGGAAGGACAAAGAGTTTGCACACGATGCCTCCATCATACAAACATTGGTGAGCGAAGGCTACGTCACCGGAGAACTAAAAAAGGTTTTCCTGCCATCAATATCACTAATCCTGACAACTTTATGAGTCTGCTTTACTATTTCGGTATGCTCACCATTAGCGGCACGTATGAAGGAAGAACCAAACTCACCATCCCAAACCAGGTGGTCCGCGAACAAATCTACACCTATCTGCTAAGTACCTACAACGAAGCCGAGCTCAATTTCAGCAGTTACGAGAAAAACGAACTTTCCAGCGGTCTCGCCTATCGATGGCGACTGGAAAGCCTATTTCGGTTATATTGCCGAATGCCTTAAAACGCTACACCTCCCAGCGCGACAAGCAAAAGGTGAATTTTTTGTCCATGGCTTCACACTTGCCATGACAGCACAAAACCGTTTCTACCGTCCCATTTCCGAACAGGACACACAGGCAGGCTATGTCGACATTTTCCTCTATCCGCTACTGGATATCTATTCCGACATGAAGCACAGCTATATTGTAGAACTGAAGTATGCCAAGTATAAAGACCCCGAAAGCCGCGTGGAAGAACTGCGACTGGAAGCTATTGCCCAAGCGAATCGCTATGCTGACACTGATACGGTGAAAAAGAGCAGTCAGGCACTACACAGCTTCATAAGATTGTGGTTGTGTACAAAGGAATGGATATGCCGATATGTGAAGAGGTTTAATACAAAAAAGGAACTCGCATTACAAGCGCATCATGCAAAAAAATCTTTCAAACGTGCGTATGATTATCCTGTATGGAAGTTATACGCAAAGGTTGTCTCCCAATATGATGCACGAATGAATATTTTCATTTCATCTCTCATATTTTCTCCTTCAAATAGCCTTATACAACTCAACAAATATTGCTATTTCCATTCTCACCGAACAGTTATTGATGTACCAATGTACTTATATCTTTAGTATAAACGCCTATCATTTACAGATAATCTTACCTACATAATAATTGTTCCACTAAAGTAAACAGAACAGTGCACTCCAGTAGAGAGATCTGTTCACTCTAGTGAACGGTTCATTGCACTCTAGTGGAACGGTTATAATGCTTATTCAATCATACGGATATACAACTGAATTATAAGATGTTATACATCAATTTACTTATAAACAACTTTCATTATCGGACAAAAACGTTAATTCATTGTTTCGACAGGGCTTCCTGTCATATTCCATCCATAAGAATATTCTTTTTACGATCCTATCATACCCAAATCATATTTGGGCTTTCTTTCTTGCAGAATCAATACTTTTGTTATATATTGCTGCCCAGTTTCCATCAAATCTGTTTGATACATCTTTATTACAAGCTTGACCATTTCAAATAAAGCTGCCATAATTGGACAAAGACAGAAATTTTATCAAGTTTTAAAACAGGCTCTTATGAAGAAATGCTATTTTATTATTCTTTTTATATTTCTCTCTGTTTCCGTATCATCATCCCAAACGATTGATTATACACAGGGACTTTCCATATGGTTTGATACTCCTAATGGCTTGGACAATCGGGCCATTTGGCTACGCGCTTCCGGATTGGGGAATAATCCTGACAAAGCATGGGAGAACAGTTCCCTACCAATTGGCAACGGTAGTCTGGGAGCAAATATACTGGGATCTATATCCGCAGAACGAATCACACTGAATGAAAAAACGCTCTGGAAAGGTGGACCGAATACCGCCAAAGGAGCCGGATATTATTGGAACGTAAACAAACAGTCGGCAAATATATTAAAGGATATCCGACAAGCCTTTTTAGATGGAGACAAAGAAAAGGCGGCCCGCCTTACTCAGGAAAATTTCAACGGCCTGGCCGAATATGAAGAAAGAGACGAGACTCCGTTCCGCTTCGGTGCTTTTACCACGATGGGAGAGCTTTACATAGAAACAGGACTTAGCGAGATTAATATGAAGAACTACCACCGTATTCTTTCATTGGATTCAGCTATGGCTGTGGTACAGTTCGACAAAGACGGAACAGAATATCAACGGAAATATTTCATTTCATACCCTGACAGTGTCATGGTCATGAAATTCACCGCCAATAAAAAGGAAAACAAAATCTCGTACTCAGTTATTGTCCCAACAGTGAAGCAGAAAGTTATCTTTCAGCAGATGGAAACAACGGCTTGGGCTATACCGGAGTGCTCAATAACAACAAAATGAAATTCGCTTTCCGAATCAAAGCTCTTCATAAGGGAGGAATATTGAAAACCGAAAACAGCCGGATTATTGTGAAAGATGCAGATGAGGTGGTATTCCTGCTTACAGCAGATACGGATTATAAAATAAACTTTAATCCGATTTCAACGACCCGCAGACTTATGTCGGCAAGGACCCGGAGCAAACAACCCTGGCTATGATGAACAATGCTCTGGAAAAAGGATACGACGAACTTATAAGGAATCACAAAACGGATTATACAGCTTTATTTAACCGGGTACAGTTACAAATCAATCCGAGGCCGGTACTCCCGATTTGCCGACCTACAAGCGTCTGGATAATTATAGAAAAGGCGTGCCGGATTATCAACTGGAACAGTTGTACTATCAGTTCGGACGCTATCTGCTCATAGCCAGTTCGCGCCCCGGCAACATGCCAGCCAACCTGCAAGGATTGTGGCACAACAATCTGGACGGTCCGTGGCGGGTGGATTATCACAATAACATCAACATTCAAATGAATTATTGGCCTGCCTGCTCCGCCAACCTTTCAGAATGCACATGGCCGTTAATAGATTTTATACGCAGCCTGGTAAAACCGGGCGAGAAGACGGCGCAATCCTATTTCAATGCCCGCGGATGGACAGCGTCCATTTCAGCCAATATTTTCGGATTCACCGCACCTCTATCCAGTAAATCCATGGAGTGGAACCTCAATCCTATCGCCGGTCCATGGCTCGCCACACATATTTGGGAATATTACGATTATACTCGTGACAAGAGATTTCTTTCAGAAATCGGTTATGAGCTGATCAAAAGCAGTGCACAATTTACTGTAGACCATTTGTGGCATAAACCCGACGGTACTTATACCGCCGCTCCTCTACCTCCCCGAACACGGACCGGTGGATGGGAGTCACTTTCGCACATGCCGTAGTACGCGAAATCTTATTAGATGCCATACAAGCAAGCAAAGTGCTCGGAGTAGACAGGAAAGAACGCAGACAATGGGAAAATATACTGGCAAAACTGGTTCCGTACCGTATAGGAAGATACGGTGAGTTGTTGGAATGGTCTACCGACATAGACGATCCCGAAAGATGAACACCGCCACGTCAACCATTTATTCGGTTTACATCCGGGACATACTATTTCTCCACTTTGCAAAAGCTGCCAAAGTAGTACTGGAACATCGCGGAGACGGTGGTACAGGCTGGAGCATGGGTTGGAAACTTAATCAATGGGCACGGCTGCAAGACGGAAATCATGCCAAACAATTTATTAAGCAATGGTACTGGAACATCGCGGACGAAATTTCGGTGGCAGGTATTACCGAAATGCTGTTACAAAGCCATACCGGAACCATCCAATTGCTCCCTGCTTTACCGGATGCATGGACAAATGGTTCGATAAGCGGAATATGTGCCAAAGGAAACTACGAAATTTCAATTTTATGGAAAAAGGAAGACTGGAAAAAGCTTGCATTCTTTCTAAGTCCGGAGGGCCTTGTACTTTAAGGTTAAAGACAGTCAAAAACTGGGGGAGATTGCACTAGATTTCAAAAAATTAATCATATAAAATAAACCCTAAAAGTATGCCGCGATAGCCGACAAGGAGTTGGCTATAAAGTTATTGAATGAACGATGTCTGGAGTGTTCTATCTGCGCAATGTTCTTCAATTCGTCATTGACTGTTTCGAGCAGGGCTCTTTTTCTGAGCAAAATCTTGTCAGCAATACTCATCAGTGAGTTCCTCATATTGTTTTTAACTTTAGTGACAAGCTGTATGCCATTAAGAAAAAGGTTCTCAAACAGAGCCTGACCAATATATCCTTTGTCTGCGCATAGTTTTCCTTTGATGTTCTCCAGAAACTCACCTTGCTTCAACGGTTCCCGGTCATCCACATTTCCAGGCGTGAACATGAAATTGAGGATCTCACCCTTGATCATTGATTATCAGATGCAACTTGAATCCGAAGAACCATCCCATTGAACACTTCCACGCTCGGCAAGCTCTTCAAATGTCTTATGAATAAGGATTCTTTTGGTTACGGCATATACGTAAGGGAGTGGAGTCGACAAAACTGATGCCGTACAGGTTCCCAGCAGGACTTTCTTTGATGAAGATGGTCAGTGGGAAGCAATACTTCCTTCTCCAATTCTACAAAACGGTTATAAGAAACCTGACGCGGAAAAAGGTGTTTCAGATGTTTACAGACATATTCCTTATAGTAATGCTTGAAACAGCGGAAACCACCGGAGTGAAATAGGATTAGAATAACCATAATCTCAGCATCACTCATACGGTTGGGGTTGTTACGATGATTGGTCCTCTTATACTCAATCACATGATTTTTCCCGTTGAAATGTAAATTCCTTGCAAAATCATCGGCCATACAATAATCATATATTTTTCCTGTTGAAATGTAAATTCCTTAATTGGACAAAAATTTAATGATTTTATCGCTATGTTTCAATTGTCAAAAAATATATTTATTCTTTTTCGAATTCACGTTATTTATTCAATAAGTTTCCTATTTTTAAAGTAATCCCTCATAATGAGGTCATCCCTAAATTTAAACCGATACGGTTTTTCATCAAAGACTGATGGGCGTTTCTGGTAACATGTGAACTGGATGATGACATAGAGAAGAAGGATGTCAGTGTGTTATTCTACGGTGTTGGTTATCATATAGTCCCCTGTTTCGAATTGTTGACAAACAATGATATGAACTGGAATTTTGAGGTGATCAGTCTAAATGAGGATGTTCCATATATTGCGGATCCCAAATTCTTATGCAGATGAACAGGTTGTGCATATGTCTGGTTCTCTCTACAGTTTTTTTTGACCGGGTGTGTTGAAAAGAACGGATATTATACGGAAGGGGAGAATAACGTCATCTCTTTGGTTTGTGACGTGACATGGTCCACTGAAAATACCATTCATGATGCAGGAGAAACATCCCGGGAAATCTATCAGTTCAAAAGGGACGGCACTTGTACACGTACCATCATTTGGACCAACAAGAATGAGGAGGAATCCAAAACAGAAATTTATTACCGGTGGGCTTTTTATGATCAGGGTTCCAGTACGATTTATTTCGGTGAGAGCCATTATTGGGATATTGAAGAACTTACTTCCACGAAGTTCGCAGTTTATAACAGGTTTGGAGAGTATGGAAGTCTGGATATGTCCCGGGAATACATGGAACTGTCCCCTTTGAAATGACATATATTATGTTGAAGGTCATTTGAAAAGATTCACGGTGTCTTGGAACGTGTTCGGTGTCCTTTCTTCAGCGTTTTTTTCTTTCTATATGGAAACATGGCTTTTCCCTCTTCATATATTTATTTCTCCTTGTTCATCAAAAACCAACCTTTTCACTGCCATTTATATACGGCAAATCTTTCGTCATCAAAGTTGCCAGTTTTTTCCACGAATGTCTTTATACTTGGAGCGGAAGTATATTTGGTCTGAATAATATCATCTACCAGACAGCTGTACAATCCCCTGATTTCTTTGAAAAGGAAACTTAGGAACATAAGGTTAATGTATTCAGGATTGTTGTATATGTATGTTTTATATGCCAGATATGATTTTGACTTCATATAGTCTGAAGCTCTGCTGCTGAGATTGGGCTTGCGAAGTTCTTCCTGCAATGCCTTTTCCAACTGTTTATATTCAGTGGAATCCGTTATGCTGTACCAATAGTGCTCCTCGGACTTAGTAGCCAAGGTCTATCCATGCAGTGACTTCCCAATAATCAGTCGCCATTCTTTCTTATGGAGTCTCTGCATTCCGGGGACATGGTACAGTAAAGGGAGTCCTTTTCCCAGTCCTTGAAAAGAACTTCAATGGAATCAATTTTTTTCCTGTTTCAGTTCTTTGTATATGTCCGGCAATTTTTTTTATCAGAAATGGAGGTAATTTAGAAAACTCCATTTTCAATTCTGCAATTAACCCGTAGCCTGGCTATGATAGAATCATTGAATACAAAAGCAATTTGCCTGCCTGTTGCTCTTTCTGTTTCTTTCGCCCATTTATTCATTTTGTATTTACTGATTTGCCCGCTAATTGTATATTTCTCCGAATAGTCTGTCTCCAGTCTAAGGAAAATGAAATCTTTAGTTGTCACGATAGGTTCCTTGGAGATACTGTCTGTTTGTTCAGATAAAATGTGCTACCAACCGTTTTCCCGATATCTATTCCGGCTGGTTAGGGAGTATGGCAAGAAAGAAAAAACAGACCAGTATTCCCAAATATTTTTGCTTTATTCATAGTAACAACTTTATAGAATCCGACTTATCACATTTTTATTTTTTTTAGAAAAGGTATAAAGTGAATACGAATATAAATCTTTCCTTTCTACCCCCAAAAGTATATTTACTGTTTATTATTTCTGTAAAAGAGATCATAAATTCCTTTTATCCGTTTTTGAGGTATGAAAAGTTGCCGTTTTATAGAAGATGTTATATACTTTTGCGGAAATTTCATGATAAATAAAGTAACAGTGTTTTTATGTACTGTTTGCAGGACATAAATCAAATTTTTTTAAATTTACAAATGTGATGAAAAAAGTTTTTTTACTGTTTTTTAGCGTTGTGTTGTACGATGGGCTTTGCACAACTGTCTTTTAATGTAAAGGCCGGCCTTAATCTTAGCAGTTACATTGGCGACAATTCTGACCATTCCAAATTCAAACCGGGGGCACGTGTCGGAGTGGGAATGGAATATCAGTTTACCGATCTGGTTTCCTTGCAGCCTTCGCTGTTCTTTTTCGCAAAAAGGTGCGAAATATTCAGAAGGATATGACGGAAGCATCATAGATGCCGATGCTGATGTAAAAATCAACCAGCTCTATCTGGAATTGCCCATCAATGTACAGTTCCGTGCTAATATTGCAGATAACACTAATCTTGTCATAGCGACAGGTCCGTATCTGGCTTGCGGAGTGGGTGGAAAAACTAAGTTTGATGGCGGGGCGTCCGTTGGCAGTATCAATATCACCGGTGATGATAAGATTGACACATTCGGTGATGACGGATTGGACTACAACCGATTTGATGCAGGATGGAACATCGGACTAGGCGTAGAATTCGGACGCATTCTGGTAGGTCTCGATACCCAGCTCGGTTTCTGCAAAGTGATGGACGGAAACGCTCCACATAATGCCAATATCGGTATTACTTTGGGATACAAATTCTAGCCTGTTCAAATCGGGCAGTTGATAACCAGCATGTTTCTTTCTGTTTTTTCTATCTTGGAATTGAAACATTGATTTATATTCTATATTATAACTTCCAAATAATCATTTAGTATGAAAAAAATATTCGTTTTATTTATCGTTTTCTTTCTGACGTTAAGTTGCTCATATGCCCAGAAAGGGAAGCAGGCTATAGGTTTCGGACTCAGCTATGGGACAGAGATTGAAAGTATAGGATTGGGGATCAAATATCAGTATAATATAACTAATCCTATTCGTATAGAACCATCTTTGAACTATTTCTTTGAGAATGACAACGTAAGCATGTTGGATGTGAATGTGAATTTTCATTATCTGTTTGCGGTGTCCGGGAACGTTAAACTTTATCCTTTATTTGGTTTGACTTTATCTAACTGGACGTTTGATGGGTATGATTTGGACCTTGATTGGGATGGCGACCATCTTCATTTTGATGATGGAGGGAACCATAATGAGTGTCGGTTTGGTGTAAATTTGGGTGCAGGAGCTGAACTTACTTTACCTCGTAACTGGGCCATGAATTTTGAATTTAGATATCAACTGGTAAGTGATTTTGATCAAGGGGTCATAAACATTGGAGCAGCATACAGATTTTAAGGAACAGTTCGAAAATTGGACTCATTATTGACGAAAGAGGGGTAAGCATGATGATTTATGTCTGCCCGCTCTTTTTTTTATGCATTTATGATAACCGTATATCAAAAAGAGTAATCAATTTCTATTCTTGACTATCCTTATGGCATTTATAATCATATTTCACTTATTTATAAATAGTTTAAATCTACTGTATTCATATGTAAATATAATATGTAAATTAATAATTGCATGTTTCCAAAAATATTAGCGAACCTAAAATTTAACATATATTGTATTGTTTGTTTTTATATAATATGTATATTTGTGCCGTTAAACCTAAAAATATAATACATATATGAAAAATACGAGTATCTAATAAGTCCAGCTGTTAATATGTTGAAAATCTGCAAACTTCCTTTTGGGACCTCTTGTAATAACGTCTGTAAATATAACTATCCGTTATTTGTCTAAAACTTTTCTAATTTTTAAATTATTATTTAATGAAAACAAATCTGAATCGCAAGGGCTTTTGCCTGCTTTTTAGCTTGTTCTTGTTGGCTGGTGGTGGGGGCTTGTATGCATCTGACTATCATTCTATGAGCCAAGTGCAAGACAATGTAATCAGTGTTTCCGGTACCGTAAAGGACACCAAAGGAGAACCGCTGATTGGTGTAAGTGTATTGGTAAAGGGTACTACCAACGGTACTGTGACTGACCTAGATGGGAAATTCACATTAAAAGTTTCCGCTGGGGATATTCTTGAGTTTTCTTATATCGGCTATGCTTCACAGTCGGTGACGGTAACTAATGCTAATTCCCTGAATATCACATTAAGTGAAGATACTCAGGCTTTGGATGAGGTGGTTGTTACTGCATTGGGTATTAAAAGAGCAGAAAAGGCTTTAAGTTACAACGTGCAGCAGGTAAAATCAGAAGAACTGGTACGTACTAAAGATGCCAACTTTGTCAATTCTCTTAATGGTAAGATTGCCGGTGTTACTATTAATAAAAAGTGCCGGTGGTGCCGGTGGTTCTACGCGTGTAGTAATGCGTGGCGCCAAATCGATCGAAGGTGACAACAGTGCATTGTATGTAGTAGACGGTATACCTTTGTTCAATACGACTTTGGGTACTGGCAATGATGTATTGGGTGAGGGTAGAGCTACTACCGAAGGCATCGCTGACTTTAACCCGGAAGATATAGAGAGTATTTCTGTACTGAGTGGTCCATCAGCTGCTGCATTGTATGGTAGTAGTGCAGCGAATGGAGTTATCCTGATTACTACCAAAAAAGGTAAAGAAGGAAAACTTTCAATCTCTTTCTCCTCTTCTTCCGAGTTCAGCAAAGCTTATATGACCCCGAGTTCCAGACAACTTATCGGAACAAGAGCGGAATATATGAAAGTTGGAGTGATCTGATGACTACACCTACTTCGTATGATCCTAAGGATGATTTCTTCAATACTGGTACCAATTTTATAAATTCATTGACTTTGACTACCGGTAACAAGAACAATCAGACTTTTGCTTCTATTTCTTCTACGAATTCAAAAGGCATTGTGCCAAACAATGAATATGACAGATTAAACTTCACTATTCGCAATACGTCTACATTCCTCAATGATAAATTACAGTTGGATTTAGGTGCATCTTACGTGAAGCAGACAGACCAAAATATGGTTTCACAAGGACAATATTGGAATCCTGTTATGGCAGCCTATTTGTTCCCGCGTGGGGAAAGTTGGGATGCTATCAGAATTTTTGAACGTGAAAATTCGGCACGTAACATTTCAGAGCAATATTGGCCTATAAGTGAAGGTACTTATGCTTCGCAGAATCCATATTGGACAGCCTACCGTAATGTTGCTCCTAGCGAAAAAAGCCGTTATATGTTCAATGTAGGTCTGACTTATAAAATTTTCAATTGGTTGAATGTTGCTGCCCGTTATCGTATGGATGATTCATACATTGATTTTGAGCGGAAAATATATGCCTCTTCTTATGATGTATTCACTGAAGGTTCCAAAAAAAGGCCTTTATGAATACAACCATTATAAAGACCGCCAGGAATATGCGGATTTCATGGTGAATATCAACAAACAAATCAAAGATTTCAGCCTTTCTGCCAATTTAGGTTACAGTTATTCCAATTACTGGGCAGAATTGAGCGGTTATAGAGGTCCGTTGGCATTAATCCCCAATAAATTTACAGCAGGAAACATCAATGCTAGCAAAGCGCGTGTCATTGAAGGTGAAGGTGACAGCCGTGTCCGCAATAATGCGCTTTTCGCCAACCTGGAACTTGGCTACAAGAGTATGTTGTATTTGACTTTGACTGGACGTAATGACTGGAATTCCCGTTTGGTGAATACAGACGAAGAATCATTCTTCTATCCTTCAGTCGGCCTTTCTGCCATTGTTACCGAAATGTTTGATTTACCCGATTTCATTTCATATTTGAAAGTTCGCGGTTCTTATACAGAGGTTGGTTCACCGGTTTCCAGATCAGGTCTGACTCCGGGTACTGTAACTGTACCTATTGAAGGAGGGGCGCTTAAAGAAGACATGATTTATCCTTTTACAGATTTCAAGGCAGAACGTACCCGTTCTTATGAATTTGGTTTAAGTCTTCGTTTATGGAATAAGTTGAGTGCGGAAGTTACTTATTATAAGTCTAACACTTACAATCAGACTTTCTTGGGTGATCTGCCCGAGTCTACCGGTTACAAACAGATTTATTTGCAAGCAGGTAATGTTCAGAACCGTGGTTGGGAAGCTTCTTTGGGGGTATAATGACAAATTCGGTGATTTCAGTCTTTCTTCCAGTCTGACTTTCTCGCGTAATATTAATGAAATCAAAGAAATGGTCGAAAACTTCCATACAGACATTACTTCAGAGCCAATCAACATACCGGAAGTAAGAAAAGATAATGGACGTACTTTATTGAAAGTAGGTGGCAGTATACACGACATTTATGCAGATCGATTCTTTAAGAAAGACAGTCAGGGGTTTGTTGAAATCAAGGAAGACGGTTCTTATGGAATGGAAAATACGGACCCTGTTTATTTAGGTCAGGTTGCACCCAAATTCAATATGGGATGGAACAACTCATTTTCTTACAAAGGTTTCGGATTGAGCTTCCTGATCAACGGACGTTTCGGAGGTGTAGTAACTTCTTCTACAGAGGCTATTCTTGACCGCTTCGGTGTTTCTAAAGCTTCTGGTGAAGCTCGTGATTTAGGTGGTGCTTTATTGCCTGGACAAGGGCGTGTAGATGCAGAAAAGTATTACAAAATGATTGGAACCGGAGATTATCATACTTCAGGTTATTATGTATACAGTGCAACCAATATTCGTCTGCAGGAACTGACGTTGAGCTATACATTCCCCAACTCATGGTTTAAGAATGTGTTGAAAGATGTAACAGTTTCATTCACTGCAAACAATCCGTGGATGCTTTATTGCGAAGCTCCTTTCGATCCGGAGTTGACTCCGTCTATAGGAACTTATGGTCAAGGTAACGATTACTTTATGCAACCAAGTGTCAGAAGTTTCGGCTTTGGTATTAAATTAAAATTATAATGCAACAATGAAAAAGATAAATCAATATAAGCTTTTGGTAGCTTTTTGCATATTGCCTTGTTGGGCATCTTGCGATTATGAGGAGGTTAACACCAATCCCTATGAAGTGACTGATGAGGAGGCGAACCGGGATGGTGTGGCTGTTGGTGGTTCTATTATGAGTCTTGCCAGACAAGTTTTTCCGGTGGGTACCCCTGCAAATAAAACAGATATCATTAACGAATATCAGACATCATTTAATGTTTCTGCAGATGTCTGGAGCGGATATTTTAGCCAGAACAACAATTGGTATAGCGGAAGTAACCATCTGACCTACTATTTACAGGATGATTGGACATCGTCTACCTATACCAGTACTTATACCAAGGCATATGCTTCCTGGAAAAAAATAAAAGAAAATGCAGAAGAAACGGGAAATATGGCAAATTATGCTTTAGCACAAATTTTGAAAATATCCTGCTGGCACAAGGCGCTTGAGACATTCGGTCCGATCCCTTATACATATGCAGGCGAAGGCTTGCTTGTTGTGCCGTATGACACTGAACAAGAAGTGTATACTGCCATGTTCAATGATTTGAAAAGCGCTATAACTGAGTTGACTTCACTGGCAAATTCAGGTGCCAAAGTGATGGAAGATTTTGACCTGGTGTACGCAGGAGATCCGGTTAAGTGGGTAAAGTATGCCAATTCACTGATGTTGCGTCTGGCTATGCGTTTGAAATATTGTGCTCCCCGATATGGCCAAACAATGGGCGCATGAAGCCTTGAATCATAGCGTAGGAGTGATGACCGCGAAAGATGATGAGGCTAAAATCAGTCCGAATGCCAATTATGCGTTTGACAATAATATTGCTTATTTGGCAAGCAACTATCAGGAGTGCCGTATGGGTACAAGTATGTATGCTTATCTGCAAGGCTATAAAGATCCGCGCATGAGCAAATATTTTACAAGTATCAAACAGGAGAATTCACTGCCGGGATTTGATGGCAATTGGTATGCCCCTGTGCCTCCCGGACATACTATGGGTAAGGGAGAATACACCGATTGCTCTCAGCCTAATATGACGGGAAGCACACCGACTTATTGGATGCGTGCATCGGAAATGTATTTCTTACGCGCTGAAGCCGCTTTGGAATGGCCAGAGTTTGGTAATGCCGAAGCACTATATAAACAAGGCATTCAGATGTCGTTTGACGAAAACGGAGTCTCTACAAGTGTAGATTCTTATATAACAGGAGCAGGCGCACCTGTATTTGTACAGGTTCAATCTCCTAAGAATAATTATTTGGCTTCAGAACCTACTACAGCTACTCCAGCTTTTGAAGGAAGCCAAGAAGAAAAAACTGGAAAAGATCATGATTCAAAAATGGATTGCACTTTATCCCAACGGGCAGGAAGCATGGACTGAGTGGAGAAGGACAGGATATCCTAAGTTGCATCAAGTGCAGGAGAACAGAGGTTCTGCAAATGGTATAACCAAAGATAAAGGCATTCGCCGTATGGTTTATCCGATAAGTTTCTCCCAATCTGCAGAAGATAGAGCCAACTATGAAGATGCTATAAGTAAATTGAAAGATAAAACAGATAAGGCAACCTCCAGATTGTGGTGGGATTGCAGATAAATAATTTAAAAATGTATATTATGAAAGTACTGAAAAAACTATTATATGCGATTCCCATAGCGGGAATAATATTTGCATCTTGTACGGATGTAGAGAAAATGGAAATTGAACATATTGGCGGTTTCAATACAATGAACAATGAAGAGAGTGAAGCTTATTATGCCGAACTCCGGGCATATAAGGAAACAGCCAGAAACTATGGCCGTCCTGTGGCTTTCGGATGGTTTTCAACTGGGCACCATCCGGTGTGATAAGGAAGGGGTATTTGACTTCTGTTCCCGACAGTATGGATATCATATCCATGTGGAGTGGTGCTCCGGGAAGATATGAAATTACGGAAGCACAGAAAAAGGATAAAGAGTTTGTTCAGAAAGTAAAAGGCATTAAATTGCTGGAAGTAAGTCTGCTTTCTCATTTGGGTAAAGGAAGGACTCCCGACTGGGTCTATGAAGAAGTGGAGAAGCAGGCCGAAGAAGAAGGGTGGAATGAGAGTAAACTGAACGAAGAAAGAAAAAAAGCACGTTGGAAGTTTTGGGGGTATACCTCCGGAAATCCTGAAGGTGCCGACATGAAAGAGGCATTGGCCAAATACGCTAAAGCGCTTTGCGATTCTTTGTTTGTAAGTGAATGGGACGGTTTTGATATTGACTGGGAACCGACCGGCGGATTTAATGATGCAGATAATACATTGACGTATAGAGGTTATAATGGGTATTCTAACATGGAGTTTCTAATAAAAGAAATGGGTAATTACATCGGTCCGAAAAGCGACCCGGAGGGAAAGGGACATAAATTATTGGTTATTGATGGATATATCAATCATTTTGGTCCTGAGCTTGATGAATATATAGATTATTGGATTACACAGTCATATGGAAATTCCAGCCCAAATTATAGGCCACAGAGTGGTAATTTGAAAAAGTTGATTATTACAGAAAACTTTGAGTCTAGCGCAACAAGTGGTGGGCAGTTGTTGAACCAAGCCCGGTGGATGCCTGAAAACGGCACCACTTACAAAGGTGGGGTAGGAGCTTATCGTTTTGACAATGATTATGGTAATACTCCGGATTATAAGTGGATGCGTCAGGCAATACAAATTAACCAGCAGGTATTCAATGAATGGAAAGCCGCTCAGAACGGGGAAAATACAGAAGGAGAATAACCACTGAAGTAAAAAATTAGATTAAAGATTATCATGAATAAGATTCGATTAAAATACATAGCAGGTTTTGTCATTGGAGCATTGCTTTTCGGTTGCAATGACAGTGAAAGTGACTTGCTGGAAACCAAAGTATACTTTGAAGAAAACAGTGTTACTATTAAAGCCTCGGGTGATGATGTCATTACCCATGATTTGCAGGCGAGACTTTCTTTCAAAAGTTCCTCGCCGACAGAGGTAACTTATGAAATAGGAGGAGCAAGTGCGGTAGAGGCTTTCAATGTCGCACATGGTACAACTTATGAACTGCTCGACCCTTCTCAGGCAAGTCTGGAAGTTACATCGGCCACTATTGAAGCCGGAAAGATATACGCTCCGCAAACCACTGTAAAACTCAGTGGTATGGCAGATATTGCTGAAGGAAAAACTTATCTGTTGCCTGTATGTGTGCGGTCATCTTCTTTGCCTGTCATCGAAGGTTCGAATTTCACTTATCTCGTCATCAGCAAACCGGTAGAAATACGGACTGTAGGTCAGTTCTCCAGCAATTATATCAAGATACCGGTAAGTCCGCTTAGTCCGTTCACATCGGTTACTTATGAAGCTTTGATCTATTTAAATCGTTTTAATTCTAATAACACGATTATGGGAACGGAAGGTATTCTGATCCTCCGTATAGGTGACGAAGCTTTACCAGGCGGACACAATGACTGGATGCAAATTGCCGGAAATAAGCAATTCCATTCTGAACAGGAATTTAAAACCGGTCAATGGTATCATGTTGCATTTACTTATGATCAACCTTCGGGAAAGGCTATACTCTATATTAATGGAGAAAAAGCCTCTGAAAGCAGTTGGGATACTCCAAGTTTCGATTTGTCAAACGGCGGATGTTTTGTTGGAAAAGTAAAAGGCTTTATGTGGGGAGAACGTCCTTTCAATGGATATATGAGTGAAGTCAGATTATGGAGTGTGGCTCGTACGGAAAATCAGATTAAACAAAATATGCTTTCTGTAGATCCCGCATCAGACGGTTTGTTTGCTTATTACAAACTGAATGGAAAAGATTTGACTCAAGAAGGTGGTGTTCCTTACATTAAAGATGCTTCCGGTAATGGAAAGAATGGAGAAACTGATGTCCGTTTCAAAGAATTGGATGAACCGGTTGCTATTAATTGACATCGTACTTCTCTTTGAATATTTTAAGTAATAACACTGTACATTGAGTGTAACTAAGAAAATACGGGATTCAAAAGGAGAGTTCCGTATTTTTTAATATTTTTATTTCTTAAATTTTGTATTGTAATGATAGCTAACAATGAAGAAGTGGAGACTGTTGATCATTTTTCCATGTTATTCAAAAACAATTATTCCAGAGTAAAATATTTTGCTTATGTCTTGCTGAAATCCGAACCTGATGCAGAGGATGTCGCCCAGGAGGTTTTTGCCAGACTTTGGGAAAGACAGAATATTTGGTTGGACAATGAAAGGGAGTTTGACTCATATCTTTTGATTATGACAAGGAATATCGCGTTGAACATATACAAGCATGAGCAGGTCAGACAGGAATACATGGAATATCATATGGTGAAATCAGTTTCCTCACAGGTAGACTATGATTTTTTCGAAAGATTTCATTATCGGGAGATGCTTGGGATTATCTATTCTGCATTGGCTGCAATTCCCGATCGCAGGAGAAGAGTATTTGAACTCAGTCGTTTTCATGGAAAAAGCCATAAGGAGATAGCTGTCATAATGGGAATCTCTGTTCATACGGTAGAGAGACAAATATATTTAACGCTAACCGAATTAAGAAAGACTATAACGGCATTTGCTTGATTGGAAACAACTATAATATAATACGTATATGATTGCATTGAATCTGAACTGCAATCAGCGATCTATAACATACTTCAGTTAAGGCATTCGGCATACATGTTAAAGCCTTAAAAAAACTAATTGGGCGTCATCTCGTTTTAGTTGTTTGGAAGTAACTGTAAAAACAGTCCTGTATTCTCCAACTCCATTTTTCACCCACTGAATCTTTTGTTTGTTGATATCAAAAAGGATCGGAAAGTTGTTTATGGTTGATAAGACCCTGATGAATTGCACTCTTGAAACCCAATGCTAGTAACCACAACTCCGTTCCTGTCTGAAAATTTCAACCTATATTTTTGTGCATGTTATTTGAGCATTTTTTCGATTAAATTAATTATCATAGTGGAGAACATCAGGTATTAACGGTTTCAAAGATCTTACTTTTTAACAATATCTTACCATCTCTTCTGCTTGTTGCAATGTTTAGTTTTCTTGTTTTCAATCATATATTTTTCCTGTTGCAATATAAATACCTTGTATTATACAATAAATTTTTGTAACTTTAGTTTCTGAAAATATAGTGGAAATCGCTTGTAACATGAAATCCGCCAATATCCCCATCGAGTCCATCATGCAGTTTACCAAACTCTCCAGAGAGGAATTTGAAAAATTGTAATGCCTGGATAGACTTTTTACTCCAGTCGACAATTTAGCTTGCTTCTGATTTATGCGTACTATCAAATAAATGTTAATTGGCCTCTTACTTTTAGGTTGGCATAGATTAAAACTAGCTTTTACAATTTCATTAATGAATACCTGTCCTGCCATAGCCTTGTTCTTTGAATGTTCTTTAATTTGGTTCTTAAATTCCGTTCTTTGAGGACTGAATATGAGACAATATGTACTCTATAAACAAACTGACAAGCCTCTTAGGAATACCCAAACAAATATTAGGTAGTTTGGGACAAATCACGTAAATTTGTGCCTCGAATTAGAAATAACAGTATCAATCACTATAAATAAAAACTTTATCACTATGGAGTACAATTTCAGAGAAATTGAAAAGAAGTGGCAGAAAAGGTGGGTGGAAGAGAAAACCTACCAAGTTACGGAAGATGATTCGAAACAAAAATTTTATGTACTAAATATGTTTCCTTATCCATCAGGAGCCGGACTACACGTAGGACATCCGTTGGGATACATTGCTTCGGATATTTATGCCCGTTACAAACGACTGCAAGGCTTCAATGTACTCAACCCGATGGGATATGACGCATACGGTCTACCCGCAGAACAATATGCCATCCAGACCGGACAACATCCCGCTATCACTACTGTCAACAATATCAATCGCTACCGCGAACAGTTGGACAAGATCGGTTTCTCTTTTGACTGGAGCCGTGAAATCCGTACCTGCGATCCGGAATATTATCATTGGACACAATGGGCTTTCCAAAAAATGTTTAATAGCTACTATTGCAACGATGAACAAAAAGCACGTCCAATCGAAGAACTGGAGAAAGCTTTTGCAAGTCAAGGAACTGCAGGATTGAACGCTGCTTGCAGCGAAGAACTTAGCTTTACCGCTGAAGAATGGAATGCCAAGAGTGAAAAGGAACAGCAGGAAATCCTGATGAACTATCGCATTGCTTATTTGGGTGAAACGATGGTAAACTGGTGTGCCGAGCTAGGAACCGTATTGGCTAACGATGAAGTAGTAGACGGAGTCAGCGAACGTGGCGGTTATCCTGTCATTCAGAAAAAGATGCGCCAATGGTGTCTGCGTGTATCCGCATACGCACAACGCCTGCTGGACGGGTTGGACACTATCGACTGGACTGATTCACTGAAAGAAACTCAGAAGAACTGGATCGGACGCTCCGAAGGTGCCGAAGTGCAGTTCAAAGTAAAAGACAGCGATCTTGAATTTACTATCTTTACTACCCGTGCAGATACGATGTTCGGCGTTACCTTTATGGTATTGGCTCCGAAAGCGAACTGGTAGCACAAGTCACTACTCCCGAACAGAAAGCAGAAGTAGATGCCTACCTCGACCGCACCAAGAAACGTACGGAGCGCGAACGTATCGCCGACCGCAGCGTTACCGGTGTATTCAGCGGTTCATATGCCATCAATCCGTTTACGGGTGAAGCAGTACCCATCTGGATCAGCGATTATGTATTGGCAGGATACGGAACAGGAGCCATCATGGCTGTACCTGCTCACGATAGCCGCGATTATGCTTTTGCCAAGCATTTCGGATTGGAAATCCGTCCGTTGGTAGAAGGTTGCGACGTCAGCAAAGAAAGTTTCGATGCAAAAGAAGGTATTGTTTGCAACTCCCCGCGTCCGGACGTAACCCCTTACTGTGACCTTTCTTTGAACGGATTGACTATCAAGGAAGCCATTGCAACAACCAAGAAATATGTGAAAGATCATAACTTGGGACGTGTGAAAGTGAACTATCGTTTGCGTGACGCTATCTTCTCACGCCAGCGTTATTGGGGAGAACCGTTCCCTGTCTATTATAAAGACGGAATGCCCTATATGATTGACGAAAGCTGTCTGCCATTGGAGCTTCCGGAAGTAGCTAAATTCCTGCCTACCGAAACAGGCGAACCCCCATTGGGGCACGCTACCAAATGGGCGTGGGATACTGTAAACAAATGTATCACAGAAAACGAGAAGATTGACAATGTTACCATTTTTCCGTTAGAATTGAATACAATGCCCGGATTTGCAGGTTCTTCCGCTTACTATCTCCGCTATATGGATCCACGTAACCACAAAGCATTGGTTGACCCGAAAACAGACCAGTACTGGAAGAACGTAGACCTTTACGTAGGTGGTACCGAACATGCTACCGGACATTTGATTTACTCTCGTTTCTGGAATAAATTCCTGCATGATATAAACATTTCCGCTGTAGAAGAACCGTTCCTGAAATTGGTAAATCAAGGCATGATTCAAGGACGCAGCAATTTTGTATATCGTATCAAAGATACCAATACATTCGTTTCTCTGAATCTGAAAGATCAATATGACGTCACCCGATCCATGTCGATGTAAATATCGTATCCAACGACATTCTCGATCTGGATGCATTCAAGGCATGGCGTCCTGAATATGCAACGGCAGAGTTTATTTTGGAAGACGGAAAATACATTTGCGGATGGGCAGTTGAAAAGATGAGCAAATCCATGTTCAACGTAGTGAATCCAGATATGATTGTAGACAAATACGGTGCGGATACACTTCGTATGTATGAAATGTTCTTAGGTCCGGTGGAACAATCCAAACCTTGGGATACCAACGGAATAGACGGGGTACATCGCTTTATCCGTAAATTCTGGTCATTGTTCTACAGTCGTACAGACGAATATCTGGTGAAGGATGAACCTGCAACGAAAGAGGAACTGAAGAGTTTGCACAAACTGATTAAGAAAGTAACGGGAGATATCGAACAGTTCTCTTACAATACTTCTGTCAGTGCATTCATGATCTGTGTAAACGAACTTTCCAACTTGAAATGCAACAAGAAAGAGATATTGAACAGCTTGTTGTCGTTCTTGCTCCTTTTGCTCCCCACGTTTGCGAGGAGTTGTGGGATGTACTCGGACACAAAACTTCCGTATGTGATGCCGAATGGCCTACATACAACGAAGAATATCTGAAAGAGGACACAATCAACTATACCATCTCTTTCAACGGAAAGGCACGTTTCAATATGGAATTTGCAGCAGATGAAACATCGGACGCTATTCAGGCGGCTGTATTGGCTGACGAACGTTCGCAAAAATGGATCGAAGGCAAGACACCGAAAAAGATTATCGTTGTTCCGAAGAAGATTGTAAACGTCGTACTTTAATTTGTCTCACCACAGATTACACAAATTTACACAGATGAATTACGAATTAATAAATCTGTGATAATCTGCGGTAATCTGTGGTGAAATTATCATATAAATCTACTTTTATGTATAAACTGGAAAAGGCGGAATTAATGAGGGAAGTGAAAGATTATATCTACATTACTCTCGGATTGATAAGTTATTCTTTGGGATGGGCGGCATTCTTACTACCCTACCAGATAACGACCGGTGGAACTACCGGTATCGGAGCTATTATTTATTATGCAACCGGATTTCCGATCCAATGGTCATATTTTATTATCAATGCAGTTTTGATGACATTTGCCATCCGTATGCTAGGTCCCCGATTCAGTATAAAGACTACGTACGCCATCTTTATGCTGACATTCCTGCTTTGGCTTTTCCAATTAATAGTCAACAATTATATAGTGGCACCGGATATGACACCGGACGGCAAACCGTTATTGCTTGGACCCGGACAAGATTTCATGGCTTGTATTATCGGAGCAGCTATGTGCGGTGTGGGTTTGGGCATCACTTTCAATTATAACGGAAGTACCGGTGGAACGGATATCATTGCAGCCATCGTCAACAAATACAAAGATGTATCACTCGGAAGAATGATCATGATCTGTGACGTAGTTATCATCAGTTCCTGCTACTTTATATTCCATGACTGGCGTCGTGTTATCTTTGGTTTTGTCACACTGTTCATGATTGGTGTCGTATTAGACTGGATTATCAACAGTGCCCGTCAATCGGTTCAATTTCTTATCTTCTCAAAGAAATACGATGAAATAGCCGACCATATCATAAAAGATACCAATCGTGGAGTAACGGTGCTCGACGGTACCGGATGGTATAGCAAAGGCAATGTAAAAGTATTGGTGGTACTCGCCAAAAAACGCCAGTCATTAGACATCTTCCGCATGGTGAAACGTATCGACCCGAATGCATTTATCTCACAAAGTTCCGTTATCGGAGTATACGGAGAAGGATTCGACAAGTTGAAATAATCAGTTGATTGTTATTGAATAACTCTATTGAAATAAAAAAGAATGATGAAACGCAAACTTGTATTTGCCACTAACAATGCCCATAAACTGGAAGAAGTAGCCGCTATTTTGGGAGACCAAATAGAATTGTTAAGCCTGAATGATATCGATTGCCACACAGATATTCCCGAAACAGCCGATACATTGGAAGGAAATGCGTTGCTGAAATCTTCCTTTATCTACAACAACTACGGTTTGAACTGCTTTGCGGACGACACCGGTCTGGAAGTGGAAGCATTGAATGGAGCTCCCGGAGTCTATTCCGCACGTTATGCAGGCGGAGAAGGACATAACGCGCAAGCCAATATGCTTAAACTGCTCCACGAGTTAGAAGGAAAGGAAAATCGCAAAGCACAGTTCCGTACTGCTATCTCGTTGATATTGGACGGTAAGAATTATCTTTTCGAAGGAATAATAAAAGGCGAGATAATCAAAGAGAAACGGGGCGAATCAGGCTTTGGCTATGATCCTGTCTTTCAACCGGAAGGTTATGACAAGACTTTTGCCGAACTAGGAAATGATATAAAAAACAAAATCAGTCACCGTGCATTAGCCATACAAAAGCTCTGTGAGTTCTTACAACGCTAATAATCCATATTCCAACAGTATATAAAGCACAATAATTCACTCTGCTTGCTCATTAGTTATATACTTCATACATCACGAAAAAGAAGTTTATAAATGCAGAATTGGTAGTACAGCCAGTAAAGATAAAATAACCTGCAAAGACTAATTTTATCTTTACTTTTAATATTCTCCTATATTTTATTCTGCTTTGATTTCAATAACACGGCTATTCAACTGTCGTGTAGTGAAAACGTTCAAACCGACATTCATCAGATATTCACCGGAGAAAAGCTGACCATTATCTTTCAAAGAAGAACTACTACCGGACATCATGTTAATTTCCTTCACACGATACATCTGATCTGAATTCAATCCTTGTAAACGGACAGGTAATGTTTTTTCTCCATAACGAGGATGAATATCAAAAGCAAAAACCACGGCTGTTTTCCTATCTTTCCCCACATACATGGAAGAAGTATGGTTGCTGCCATAAGGAGAAACAAGACGATACAAATCACCATCAAGAATAACAGGCTTCAAGCGATTATAGTTCTTGACTGCCTGAACACAATACAAGTGATCGCTCTGACTCATATCATCCAACTTAATATCAAATCCCAATTTACACATCATAGCAACATCCGTACGGAACTTAATGCTGGTTCCACGATTCCAAGTGGTAACATGAGCACACAGTGTTTTACTGGGAAATACCTGCGAAAAATCCCCATTGGATAAAAAAGACGTTCGATAGGATCAGTATTGTCGCTTGGCCAAAACTCTGTAAAATATTTCAAGGCTTCATAATCAGAACGTCCGCCACCACCGGAACACAACATCATAGGAAGATCAGGGTACTTCGCCTTGATTCTGTCCAACACTTTATAGAGTCCACGCACATAATCAATATACAAATGAGACTGGTTTTCTTTCAGATACATTGAATAAATGTTTGTAATAGGGCTATTGCAGTCCCATTTGAAGAAAGCAATACCCGGATACTTGGTCATCAACTTATCTACCACGCCGAATACATAATCCTGCACTTTCGGATTACTAAGATCAAGCACCATTTGGTTGCGGAAATAATATTCATCGCGGTTAGGCAGATGAATCACCCAATCTTTATGGTTTTCATAAAGCTCGCTCTTGGGATTCACCATCTCCGGCTCTATCCACAAACCGAATTTAATGCCTTTCTTTTGTGATTCTTCGACAAGACGTCCGATTCCGTTCGGAAGTTTGTCTGCCGTTTCTTCCCAGTCACCCAATCCCTGACGGTCACTGCTACGAGGATACTTATTAGCAAACCAGCCGTCATCCAACAGAAACATATCCACTCCCAATTTGGTAGCCTCATCTATCAGACCGATCAGTTTATTTTCATCGAAAGTAAAATAAGTTGCTTCCCAATTATTTAATAAAGTCATGCGTGTTTCACCACCCTTCTTTACCTGATGATTGCGTGCCCAATCATGAAAACTACGGCTGGCCTCACCCTTACCCTGACAACTATAAGTGAAATAGAAATCCGGAGTACGGAAAACTTCGTTGGCGGGAAGTTTATATTCAGAAGCATACGGGTTAATACCACTGATGATGCGCAACTCGTTCTTATTGTCCACCTCGAAAATAAAACGGAAATTGCCTGTCCATCCCAAAGTACCTACAAGCACTTCACCTGCATTCTCCTGTGAAGGATTACCTAAAGACAGTTGGAAAAAAGGAGAAACAAACAAATTGGCACGTGTACCCAATTTTGTATCCACCACTTTCTTACCAAAATCCAGTTCCCTTTCGGTTATATTGGCTTCATGTGCCCAGTCGCCGGAAAATTCAGTCAGAAAATATCTGCTACTATTCAGGTGCAGCATGGAAGAAGCGTATTTACTAAGGGTAATAGGTTTCTTCTCCTGATGGCTGATTTCACTGAAAGTACGGATGATATTCTCTTTGCCGTAAGCTATATAATGAAGCTTCACCGTAACGGGGTATTTATCATCTTTGAGTGTAATCACCGTCTCGTTGACTCCGTCACCTTTCGGTTCGTTCGAATGCTCCACATACTTAAGCAGCAATGAAGAGTTGTTATCATTATGCCGCATGTGGATAGCAGGTTCAAAGTAATCTTCCATACCATGAGTCAGATAAGCTTCGGTTCCCTGCGGAAGAAATTGTATATCAGAGTCATGGTTCAGTCTTTTACCAAGATACTTCTGATACAAACGCCCGTTATCCCCCACCTGATAGATCAGGTTGGTCCGTTCTGTTTCTATCTTAATTAGAGGCCTATCGGAAGCCTGTAAAATAGAAATAGAACCCAATAACAAAAAAAATAAGAATGATTTTAGTTTCATAGTATATTAGATTCTATAATTTTATAATCCCAACTTAGCCGAAATCTCCAACATCCGTTGAATCGGCTTCACAGCTTTCTTCGCTACCTCCGGATCTACCGTAATTTCCGGCGATTCATTCTTCAAACACTCCTAGAGCTTCTCTAACGTATTCAATCGCATGAAGCTACACTCGTTACATCCGCACGTACTATCGTTCGGTGGAGCAGGGATAAACGTCGTCTGCGGACACTTCTTCTGCATCTCATGCAAGATACCCGATTCGGTAGCCACAATATAGGTGTTTTCCGGGTGGTTCACGGCATACTTCAACAAAGCTGCCGTAGATCCTACCACATCAGCCAGTTTCAGCACCGTGCTTTTGCATTCGGGATGTGCCAGCACTAATGCTTCCGGATGCTGCGTCTTCAATTCCACAATCTTTTCAACAGAGAACTGTTCATGCACATGACAGGCACCGTCCCAAAGCAACATATTCCTGTTCGTAACTGAGTTGATATAATTTCCCAGATTCCGGTCCGGACCAAAGATTATTTTCTCATCTTTTGGGAAGCTTTCCACGATCTGCCGGGCATTAGTGGAAGTCACCACCACATCAGTCACTGCCTTCACAGCAGCTGTTGTGTTCACATACGAAATAACGGTGTGCCCCGGATGCTCTTTGACAAACTGCGCAAACTGATCCGCCGGACAACTGTCCGCCAGCGAACAACCCGCCTCCATGTCGGGCACCAGCACTTTCTTGTCCGGACAAAGCACCTTTTTGCCGTTTCCCCATAAAGTGGACGCCACACATCACAATAATGTCCGCTTCCGTCTTCGCAGCCAGTTGAGCCAACGCCAGACTGTCGCCAACGTAATCGGCGATATCTTGTATTTCACCTTTCTGGTAGTAGTGCCCCAGAATGATTGCATTCTTTTCTTTCTTTAGCTCGTTAATAGCCTTTATGAGTTCATTCATAATAATATTCTTATTTCTTTCCTTTTAAAAAAAAATCCTTTGTTAGTGATGATAGCCTGTTAATAATGTTAGCAAATAAATATGATTTTTCTTGCCGGATAAGTTATTAGTCCATATTTCTGTTTTATGAGTTGGTTATGAACTGATGTAAAGGACAAGATATTCTATCCTACTTACTTCATTATCAATGAAAGCATCGTTAAATACCATCAAATGGAAGTTTGCTATTAACTCCCTGTTGATAAAGTGCAAAGTTAAAAACTTTATGGATATAAACAGGCAGATAAGTGCTGAAAAATATGTTTATGTCTGTGTAGAAAGTTTTGGGTTAGTTTTTTGAATGTTCATAACGAAGGCCTCTTATACCTTCTTTTGAATAATGCAAGAATTATTTTTCAAAATCTTTGCCGATAGTTTTGACAGGTTTTAAACCGTTATCAACACCTTGTTAACTGAAAAGAATTACCTTTGTGGACAAGAACATAGTAAAAGAAAAGACGTATGCGTAAACTGAAAATAACAGAACTGAACCGTATCAGTGCCGAAGAGTTTAAACAGGTTGAAAAACTGCCCCTGGTGGTAGTGCTGGACGATATTCGTAGTTTGCACAATATAGGTTCTGTGTTCCGCACTTCGGATGCTTTCCGTATTGAATGTATCTATCTGTGTGGTATAACGGCCACTCCTCCACACCCTGAAATGCATAAGACTGCACTGGGTGCAGAATTCTCTGTCGACTGGAAGTATGTTAATAACGCTGTTGATGCTGTTGATAACCTCAAAAACGAAGGGTATATCGTTTATTCTGTAGAACAGGCGGAAGGAAGCATTATGTTGGACGAACTGGAACTGGATAAGACTAGAAAATATGCTATCGTAATGGGAAACGA
>VOFH01000074.1_pt1 | contig 58804 bp, 66 predicted proteins | sample 5384091 | NCBI WGS metagenome assembly VOFH01 (sample SAMN12384727, study PRJNA508395) | human gut metagenome | isolation source: healthy gut G | host: Homo sapiens | reverse complement strand
CCTGGTTGCCGCTTCCTGTACCTACGGAGTGCGTTTTGCCGCCGCCATCAGGCGCGGAAACCTGGTAGCCACGCAATTCCACCCGGAAAAAAGCCAGAAACTGGGAGTGCAGCTGCTGAAAAACTTTGTTTCCCTGTAGGCCGTTTTTCCCGCCTTGGCGGGTGAAAATCCGTCCGTTGTGGGGGATATTCCCGCGGGGCCGCCGTTCCCGGATGAACGTAATGGAAGGAATTTGGTCTTATATGGAGGCGCCATGAATAATACTTCCTGTTTTGGATGGGGGCTCCTTGCCTGCGCGTGCATGGCAATGGGATACCCGGCCCTTGCGAATAACAATCCTGCGAATATGTCCCAAGATGATTCCGTTGCCGTGCAGCTCCCCTCCCGGGGACGCGGAAATTCCCGTGTGGCCTACCTGAACCGCTCCATTGACCAGTTGATCTACGATTTCATGGAGGAGGAGAAAATCCCCGGCATGACGCTCGCCATTGTCCAGGCTCCCTACATTCCCCGCGTGGTGGGTTACGGCCTGTCCGACGCGGAAACCGGACTGCTGGCCTCCACAAACACCCTGTGGCCCGCTGCGGAGATATCCCAGGCGTACGCCGCCATTGCCGCCTTCCAGCTGGTGGAGCAGGGCAGTATGGAAATCACGGACAAGGTATCCCGTTTTGTCAAGGACCTTCCGGAAGCATGGAAAAACGTCACGGTTCTCCAGCTTTTGCAGCATACCTCCGGAATTCCGGATTACAGGAAGTCCCCCCAGTATGATGCGGCGCGGGATTATGATCCGGCGGAGCTTCTGTCCCTGGTCAGGCTGGGGGACCTGGAATTCCCCTCCGGAACGGACGTGCGGCAGAGCGCCACCAATTTTCTTCTTCTTTCCATGGTTGTGGACGCTGTGGCCGGAATGCCCTATGAGGAGTTCGTCAGGCAGCGCCAGTTCCAGCCCCTGGGGTTGAACCATACCATGTTCGGCAAGGACCTGGGAGCCGTGGAGCAGGACAACGTGCGCGAACACGCCAACAGGCATACCCTGTTCAAATCGCGCGAAGCCTACGTAAACCCCGCGGAAACGGCCTCCGGATATGCCGTGAAGGACGGGAAGATCACGCCGGTTCCCGCGGCTGCCCGTTCCTCCCTGCGCGGTTTTGCGGACATCTGGTCCACGCCGGAGGAAATCAGCTTCTGGGATGTCTGCCTGGCAGGCTCCATCCTGGTGAAGGATGAGAAGCACCGGGACATGATTTACAAGCCCGTGCGCCTGGACAATGGAAAATAGTCCAGGCCATGGCCGGCTGGCAGTTCCCGCACCACAAGGGGCTGATGGACATCAAGGGCGGAATTCCGGGATTTTCCTCCTACATCTGCCGATTCACGGACCCGGCGGAGCTGGTGTGCGTGACACTGACCGCCAACAGGGAAGGAGGGACATGACCAATCTGGCGCGCCGCATTGCCGGCGCCCTGGACCCCGAGCTCGGTTCCGGCCATCTGGATGACGACTCCCTGTATCTTTACGAAAGCACATTCGGAGTGGATGAGACGATGGACCGCATTGAAAAGATACTGTCCGCCCGGTCCATTCCCGTTTTTGCCAGGATTGACCACGGAAAAAATGCACGGGAAGCGGGGCTGGAAATGCCGCCCTCCCGGGTGGTCGTCTTCGGCTCCCCCCAAGGTAGGGACCAACCTGATGCTGAGAAATCCCGGCATTGCCACGGAACTGCCTCTGCGCATCGCCGTATGGGAGGACGGCAGGGGAAGCACATGGATCAGCTTCCCCCATATGGAGAAAATAGCCAGGGCATACGGCGTGGAAGACATGCCCGCCATTGCCGCCATTCGCAAGCTGCTCCGGGACATTGCCTCCCAGGCGGCCAATGTTTATTGAGAATCCGTCTTCCTTTCGTGAAGACAGCCATAAGAAAAGAACCGCCTCCTTTCGTGGAGGCGGTTCTTTTTGGAAAAAAAGCAAGGAGCGGATGCTTCGTCCGCATGGACCGGATTTAGCCGATCAGCTTGTAGTACTGAAGGTGAATCTGGGGATTCAGGCGAAGACGTTCGCGGATGGTCTTGATGGCGGAAGGTTCCGCCGTGAAGGTGTAGGTCACGTACTGGCCGGCGGCGAGATGGTGGGATTCATAGGCGAATTCACGGCGGCCTACGTTTTCGGTGGCGGTGATGTCGGCGCCTTCTTCCTTCATCGTGGCGGCTACGGAATTGATTAGTTCTTCAACTGTAGTTTCCGTACCCTTCATGTTGAATACGATAAGAGCTTCGTAATTTCTCATGGTCTTGTGATAATTAGAAATGTGTCGTGCGAACGGTACGCACCTTGCGGGCAAATAAGGTGCAATGATTGCCTTCAGAAAGCAAGCCTATTTTTTACCTTGTCTTCTGGAACAGGCCGTTTTCTGCATTTTGCCCCTGCGGGATGAAATGCCGCGGAGGCGCGCGGAAAGAGGAAATTGACTTTTCCCGCATGGCCAGACATGATTGTTTCATGATGAAATGGTTTCACATTCTTTTCCTGGGCGGCGCCTTTTGCTGGGGGAGTGCGAACGCAGGCGTCCGGATGGCGGACGTTCTGACGGATGACCGGCCTGAGCGTCTTATGGAAATGGCGGCCGCGGAGATCGAGGATTCCGCCTCATGCAGAAAAGCCGCGGAACAGTTGAATGCGGAGGCCGGGCGACAGGAAAAATTGTGGAGGGAAGCTCTGATGTCCGGAAGTCCGACTCCGCAGGAATGGGTTCAAATATCGGAAGCGGAAGCGCGGAAATTCAAAAAAATGATGCTGGCCAAAAAGGCGGAACTCTGGAAATTGCCCCTGTGGCTGGATGCTTTGGAGGAGAACGGCAGCATTTCCCACGAAGACTCGGCCCTGGCACGCTCCGCCCTAGATAAACTGTTTTTGGCTCCCCAAACGGCTTTAAATTCGCTGGAAAGCTTCATGGACCGGGCGGCTCTGCCGCTGCCGCCGTCTCCGGACGGGGATTCCCATGAAAAATTGCTGGCCTGGAAGGTATCTCCGGAAAATTCCCTGTTTCATGCGATGAACACCGATCTCGTGGTTAACAGGAGCCTAGAGGATATGCTGAAAAGCTGCTGGGGAGACGGAGCCATGGAAATGCTGGAGGAGGTCTTGTACCGGACCGAAGAGGAAAGAATCAATCAATTGATCCGACTTCATGCGGACCGCAAGGTGGAGGAGGCGCGGAGGCTCTCCAGGCTTCCGTCCCTGACGCCGGAACAATGGTGCTGGTTCTGGAAACAGGAGCAAAGTCATGAGATTCTGGCATCTTTTGACATGGACGTTTCCCTGATCATGTGCCTGTGCCCCAGGGAAAAGGTGGGGGGAGAAGACGGGGACTACCCTTTTCCGAGGGCAGGAAGCCGCTTTCCGGTACTGGCTGTCTGTTCCGGATAGAATCACCCGGGTATGGAAGGAAGCTGCGGCAGGAAAAAAGAATTGATGCCGCCGGCGGTTCCATTATTCTGTGCCGCCATGAATTTTTTACGGATTATTTTTCTGTGCTGGGCAGTATGTGGAATTCATGCGGCGGCAGGTGTCCGGACGGTGGACGTGGTGACAAGCGACGCATTTTCCAAAGCCCTGGAGATGGTCGGCACCCGGGTCAAGGATGCCGCATCTTGCAGGGAAGTCACGGAAGAGTTGAACAAGGAGGCTGACAAACAGGAAAAGCTGTGGAGGGAGGCTATCATGTCCGGCGCGCCGACACCGCACGAATGGTACCAAATGGCTGAATTTGAAATGAAGAGTTTTAAAAAGGAGTTGACGGACAAGGGAAAGAATGGACAGGATAAGCTTGTTTCTCTGTTCAGACTGGAAGAAGAAGGGGTTATTTCCCATCACGAAGCGGAAAAGGCAATGGCTGCGCTACGCAGGCTGTTGCTGGCATCCAAAGCGGCTGTGGATTCCCTGGATGACTTCATCGCCGGGGCTTCGCTGCCCCTGCCTTCTTCTCCGGACGGAGATTCCTATGAAAAGCTGGTGGCCTGGAAATTGGATCCCGGGAATTCCCTCTTCTACAATATGGATCATGATCCCATCTGCAACGGCTGTGTGGAAAAGGCGCTGGAATATTGCCTGAACGGCCGGGTCATGGAATTGCTGTACGGAACATTGACCCGTGCCTGCCGGGAGAGACGTGTTCAATTAATCCGGGAACATGCGGACAAGAGAGTGGAGGAAGCGGAACGATTATCCAGGTTGCCTTCCCTGACACCGGAGCAATGGGCCTGGATCGTGAAGCAGGAGCACGGGCACGAGTTTCTGGAACATACCATGGCGGATATGATTGTCGCAGCCCTCTTCATGATGGACGAAAGAAGGGAGGAAGAGGACGGAACTCCCATTATCGATGAAACGAGCCGGTATTACTGGATAGAGACTCCGGAGAAAATCGCGCGGCTGTGGAGGGAAAAGGCGCTCCGGGAAAGCGGTCGTTAGCGCGCCGAGGCCATCCGGACAGCCAGCTGGAAGGCGTGGATGGTGCTGGACGGGCTGGCCTTTCCGGTGCCAGCCAGGTTGAAGGCGGTGCCGTGGTCCGGGCTCAGGCGGGGGCGCGGAAGGCCCAGCGTGACGTTGACGGCGGTGTGGAAGTCCACCAGCTTCAGGGGAATCAGTCCTTGGTCGTGGTAGGGGGCCAGCACGGCGTCATAAAGCCCTTCCGCCGCCTCCCGGTACACGCAGTCGGGAACGGAAGGGCCTTCAAACAGGGCTTCCGGGCATAATTCCTTCAGCCGCTCCACGGCCGGTAAGATGATGGATTCATCCTCGTTGCCGAAGGCGCCGTGCTCCCCCGCATGGGGGTTCAGTGCCGCCAGGGCGATGCGCGGCCTGGAAATGCCTTTGCGGCGGCAGAAATCTTTCAGCAGCATTCCGATGCGGACCAGCTCCTCCGTATTCAGCAGGGAGGGGACGCTTTGCAGGGAGATGTGGATGGTCGCCAGGCCCACCGTCAACTTTTTCCCGGTCAGGCACATGGCGTAATTCTTCGTTTCCAGGCGTTCTGCGAAAAATTCCGTCTGCCCCGGCCAGCGGAATCCCGCGCCGTGCAGCGTTTCCTTGCATACGGGAGCGGTCACGACGGCGTCGATGACTCCTTCCCGGAGCGCCTGAGCCGCCTGTTCCAGATGTTCAAAGGCATGGCGGGCGGATTCCGGATTCGGCCTGCCCATGCGGACGTTCTCCCGGCGTCCGATGAGCCGGTATTCCGCTTCCGCCGGAAGTTCTCCGGAGGACAAGGCGGCGGCGACCACTTCCGGGCCTATGCCCGCCTGGTCGCCCAGGGTATATCCGATGACCGGTTTCATGGGAGAATGGGGGGAGGAAAAAATTATTCGGGCACGGGAACCGCGTCCGGAATGAACTCATCCTCCGCCGGAGGAACGGACGGGGCCGGAGCGGCAGCCGGCTGGAGGACTGCGGCGCGTTTTCCCATGTTGATCACCTGGGTGGTCTTTTCCGGTTCGTCCGGATGGCGGAGTTCGAATTCCAGATGGGAGTTGGTGGACCAGTGATAGTAGATCGTGGCGCCCAGGGCGGCCAGGACCAGAATCAGAAGAATGGAACCGAAGAAGGAACGCATGGCATTACTGTGTGATGTGTGCAGGGGAAATTCAAGAAATTATCGAGACCGCGCATACGGGCTGGAAAAAGCCGCAGGCCGCTGCGCCCGGTGCCGTCGCAGGCCATGATTCCAGGGGGGCTTGCCGCCGCAGCGCATGGAAGCCTGAGACCCGGAGCATGGGCCGCCGGGAAGGCGGCCCATGCCGCGTTTATAGGAGCGCGGTGTTAGGAAAGGATTTTCACCGCCGTGAACAGGATGATGAGCAGAATGACGAAACCGATGATTTTTCCGGCCAGGCTGCCGGGCGTTTTTCCGTTTTCGCACCCGGGACATCCTTCCGCTCCGTGGCATCCGCCGCATTCCATGCCGCAGGAATCGCAAGAGCCGCAGGGAGAATTTCCGTCTTCGTCCAGATGATCGGCAAGGAGCAGTTCCAGTTCACGGACGGTGGGTTCCACGCCGGAGACGACGATGCGGCCGTTGACGGCAAGAGCGGGCAGCGGCCCGCCGTCATGTTCCGGCCCGGCTTCCACCTGTTCCACCGGGATGTTCCGGTCCAGATTTTCCAAAGCCCGGAGGATATTGGCGTGCAGGGTGTTTCCCGGACAGTCCCGGCTGTGGAATAATTGAATGCTGGTCATGGTTTCTGGGGCGGTGGTGGAGGAAAGCCTTTTTTTGAGGGAAGCGGCTTCCTCCAACAAATAGGATAGCCGTTGAAAGGTCAATGCGTTTTTCCGTGTCATGACATATAAGTGATGGACGGAAAATATTTTAGACTTTTCAAACGGGGGGAGAACGGGCACTATCCCGCCGGTCCTGCCATGAAAAAGTTATCTGCATTTCTTCTGACGCTGGCCTGCGCGTTCCAGTTTTCCGCCCAGGCGCAGGAAAAGCCCAGCTACATCGCCATTGAAGCCAATTCCGGCAAGCTTCTTTTCAGTTCCAACGCGGAAGCCAGAAGGCCCGTGGCCAGCCTCTCCCAGGTGGCTACCGCCATGGTGACCCTGGACTGGGTGACCCGCACGCGCCTTCCCCTGGATACGTTCATTACCGTTCCCCAGGAGGCGTTCGGCCTCCGCGCCGGGAACCCCATGGACCTTCAGCCCGGCGACCGCCTGACGCTGCGGGATGCCCTGTATTCCACCCTGCTGGGGTCGGACAATGTCTCCGCCCTGACGATCGCCTCCTTTGTGGGCCGTGACCTGGTGTCCCGCCGGGGCAGCGGCACTCCCATTGCCGCCTTTGTGTCGGAAATGAACAATTTGGCCCGTTCCCTCAGAATGACCAAGACGCGCTTCACCGCTCCCCACGGCCTGGACGCCGGCAATGCCGTTTCCACATCCTGCGCCCTGGACATGGCCCTGCTGGGCATGTACAGCATGCAGAATCCCGCTTTTTGCTACATCGTCTCCCAGGCCAGCCGCCGCATCGGCGTCCAGTCCCAGACCAAGGGGACGACGATGTATGATATTTCCAACAACAACAAGATGATGAGCACTCCCGGCGTGGACGGCATCAAGGCGGGCTCCTCCCGCGCCGCCGGACAATGCCTGCTGCTCAGCGCCACGCGGAACGCCATCGCCCGTCGCAGTCCCCAGACCGGGACGGAAGTGATTTATCCCCAGCGCATGATCATCGCGGTGCTCGGTACCGGAGAACGCTATTCCCTGGCACGCCAGATGCTGAATACCGGCTGGCGCGTGTGGGAAAACTGGCAGGCCTCCGGGATGGACATGAAGGATCCCAAGGAGTTCGTCCAGCTTCCTGTGAAATCTGGGACAGAAAAGCGATAGGAAGTGGACGCCTCCGGAATTTTCTGCTATAAGGGGCACCGCATATGAATATTGGTGTTTTGAATAGCGGCGGGGACTGTCCCGGCCTGAACGCAGTCATTGAAGGCGTTGTCGGCGCGGCATCCCGCCGTGGATGGAACGTCGTGGGTTTTTACGATGGGTTTGAAGGACTTCTCTCCGAAGAAGGAGATGACCGTTTTGAATGGCTGACCCCTGCCGGGTGCCGCGGTCTGCGCGCCAAGGGCGGTACCATTCTGGGGACCGTGAACAAGGGGAACTTCGCCATCAAGGTGGGCGTGGGCCAGAAGGGGGAAATCGAACCGGCCGTTCTGGAAAAGACGAAGGCCACCGTCAAGCGCCTGGGGCTGGACGCCCTGATCGTGGTAGGCGGTGACGGCTCCCAGTCCACAGCCCTTCTTCTCGCTGAAATCGGCCTGCCCGTCGTAGGCGTGCCGAAAACCATTGACAACGATCTGGGCGCCACGGACGTGACCTTCGGCTTCAACAGTGCCGTGGCTATCGTATCCGAATCCCTGGACCGTCTGGAAACCACCGCCAACGCGCACCAGCGCATGATGGTGGTGGAAGTGATGGGTCGCCATGCCGGATGGATTGCCCTGGAAGGGGGCATCGCGGGCAGCGCGGATGTCATTCTTTTGCCGGAAATCCCGTTCTCCCTGGAAAATGTGGTGGAATGCATCAAGGCCCGCAAGGCCGCGGGGCAGCGCGAAATTCTTGTGGTAGTTTCCGAAGGCGCTCGCCTGGCGGACGAACTGGTGCTCCTGAACGAGAAAACCCAGGGGGAAGTTCGTCTGGGAGGCATTGGCAAGGTGATCTCCAAGAAACTGGAGGAAGCCACGGGCATTGAAACCCGCTCCTGTGTTCTGGGCCACATCCAGCGCGGCGGCTCTCCGTGCGCTTACGACCGCATTCTGGGCGTGCGCTTCGGCAGTTACGCCGTGGAGCTGGTGGAACGCAAAAAGTTCAGCTACATGGTTGCCCTCAGGGGAACCCAGATGGTTGCCGTTCCCATTGAAGAGGCCGTGAAGACCCTCAAGCTGGTGGACCCGGACTGCCAGATGGTGCGTACGGCCCGCGACCTGGGCGTCTGCTTCGGCGATTGACGCCGCATCTCCATGGCCGTTTTTTCATTCTTCAGCCGTATCCTGGATTTCAGGATACGGTTATTTTTTGCGGAAGGATGCCGTACCTGTTCGGTCCGGGTGTTCCCTTGATCAGCATCATGGCCAGGAACAGGATGGAAAGCTGGTCCATCAGGTCGGTGCACAGCGTCACGTAGGGCAGGTACGGGGCCATGTCCCCCGGAATCACGCGCAGCAGGATAATGAGCAGAACGGAAATGATGAAAATGCAGAAGGGGATGAGGATGAATTGGCCGCTCAGGTTGCCGTCGTGCAGGCGGCGCGTGGCCGCCGCGGCGTTGAACAGTATGTTGAATCCCGCCACGCCGATCAGCAGTTCCAGGGAAAGTGTGCTGAGGTCACCGGACTGGTAAAAGAAGTAAAAAGTGGGGTTGAAGCAGGCATGGGCCAGCAGGATCAGGGCGTCCTGCGGCTGGGTGATGTAAAGCAGGATTTCACGGGAAGGGGAAAAATACGGATGCAGGACTGTGCTGTCGTAGTCCACCATGTTGTACCCCAGCGGCAGGAACAGGAAGAGGGAGAGAAGAAAGAAGGACCAGAATTCCGCTCTGGAGGCCCGCCCCTCCGTCGTCGTCAGCTTCCGCAGGCTGATGAGCCAGTAAAGGTAAAAGGGCGTGAACGGCTGGGCGGCCTGTTCCTGTTCCGGCGGCGCGGATGCCTGTACGGGAGTGTTCCCGCGGTATTTGTTGTTTTCCGTTTTGCTTTCGCTCAAAGTCAGATAGAAAAAGAACAGGCGGCCGAGGCCGAAGGGAAGCAGGAGGACGAGGGCCCAGAATCCGCTTCTGCCCGTATCGTGCAGGCGTCTGAACGTGACGGCCAGGCAGGGAAGCACCAGCGCCGCCCACAGGAGGATGGTCAGGGCGTCTCCGTAAACGCTTACCCTCCTGTCCGGGATATGCAGCCAGTCCGTAATGATGTAGCCAGCCAGGGCCGGAACCAGGGCCAGAAGGGGGAGTGCCATGAACCACCAGAATTCCGGACGGGAGGCGCAGCCCCGGAATTCTGCGTAATGAAGGAATCCCTTTTTCCAGTATTCAAGGGGGGAGGCCGAAGCCTGCGCAGGGAGGGGTGCGGGTGTGGCGGTGGTGGAGATGGGGACGTCCGGCATGAATGACAGGGGGTACTGCCGTTTTTGACCGCCGGAAGCTCCTGAACGCTCAATGCCGGACTTGCCAAGACACGGAAAGGGAGGAAAGCGCGCCGGATCAGACCAGGACGACGGCCATCAGCAGCATGCCGGCGATGATGCCTATGATGGACATGTGGTGGTGGCCCCAGCGTTCCGCCATGGGCAGCAGTTCGTCAAAGGAAATAAAGACCATGATTCCGGCCACGGAGGCAAACAGGACGGAGAGCACCGTGGGCGTCAGGAAGTGGAACAGGAAGATCATCGCGATCGCCGCGCCGACGGGTTCCGCCAGGCCTGACAGAAAGGAGTAGAATACGGCTTTTTTCCGGCTTCCCGTGCCGTAGTAAAGAGGAACGGCCACGGCGATTCCTTCCGGGATGTTGTGCACGGCCACGGCCAGGGCGATGGAGGTGCCCAGCGTCAGAGAGTCCAGACCCGCGGCAAAGGTGGCGATGCCTTCCGGAAAGTTGTGGATGCCGATGGCCAGGGCGAACAGGACGCCGGACCTTTTGATCTTGGCGGAGGAGAATTCTCCATTGCCGTTGCCGTGGATGTCTTCCGGTCCGCGCGCTTCGTGCGGGTTTTCGTCTTCCGGCACCAGGTAGTCGATCAGCGCCGCCACGGCGATTCCTCCGAAAAAGGCGGCGATCGCGATCCAGGAACCTGCGGTGTGGCCTTTGAACTCGATCAGGCGGTGTTGGGCCTCTCCCAGCAGTTCCACCAGGGAAATGTACACCATCACGCCGCCGGAGAAGCCCAGGGAGAAGGTGAGCGCCTTCGTGTCCGTCTTTTTCATGAAGAAGGCGATAAAACCTCCTATGCCGGTGGCAAGCCCTGCTAGCGTCGTCAGCAGAAAGACGGTGAGAATGTGGTTGGCGGAAAGGTCCATGGAAGGAACTGCGGGAACGGAGGAACGGTCCGGCGCTCCCGCAGCGGGAATATTACTTCTTGGCGGCAGGCGGAACGATGCATTTGGCGGCCGGAATGGCTCCGGGCGGCAGGGGCGGCTGTTCTCCCGGCTTCAGGTTCTCGCGCTCCTTCCTGATGTTGGGGAGGTCGGCCAGAAGCCTGCTGCAAGCGCGGCCTTCGTCGCTGTCCGGAAGAAGGGCGATGGCGCTTTTCAGGATTTCTTCCACTTCATTCACCTCGTTCCGCTGGATGAGAAGGCGTACCTTGGTCAGCAGAAGGGACTGCCTGATTTCCGGAAGAAGGCCCTCCTTTTTCAGGGAATTGTCCAGAATGGCGATGGCTTTGTCGGGCTCTTTGGCAGCCAATGCGTAAAAGTTGTTTTCCCTGAGGTTTTGCACCATTTCCGCGGACTGGGTTTTGAGCAGCTCTTTCCGTTCCAGGGCGGCGCGGATGCCGGTGGTATCCTGCGGGTCCAGCGCGGCCAGTTCTTCGAAGGCCGGTTTGTAGAAAGTCCGGATGCTGGACTGCGGCACCGTATTTAAAAGCCGGGCAAGCGTGTCCCTGCGTTCCTGGTCGGAGAGCTTCCTTTCCAGTTTGTCTGTCAGCTCCTGCTGGGCTTTAAGGGCCTTTTCCGCCTGGGCCGTGTCGTTCATGACCTGTTCCGGGTTGCCGTACCCCACGACGGTGTGGACGGGCCTGCCCTGCGCGTCCGTGAAGATCAGGGACGGAAAGCCGGTGATATCGTAGGATTTTTTGTAGGAGTTAAAGGTTGCCCTGGTCTGTTCATCCTGCTGTTTTTTACGCGGAAAGTCCAGTTCCACGGGAATAAAGGAACGGCCGATGGCCTCCTGCACTTTCGGAAGGGAAAAAGCCTGTGTCTTCTGGGAAATGCAGGCGCCGCACCAGTCCGATCCGGTGAATTCCAGCATGACTCCCTTCTTTTGGGCGGCGGCCTGCTGCATGGCTTCCGCAGGGTTGGTGCTCCACGTTCCGGAAGCTACGGCCGCACCGGCAATGAGTGCGGCTGCAATGGGCAAAGGCGAATGTATTCATGATGTTGAAAGAGCGTTACATGGGGGGCAGCGGAGAATGGGCCGGAGGCACCCAGATGGCGCCGGAGGAGGGTGTGTCGGATGTTCCCGTGTTGGTGGGCGTTTCAATCCGGGGAGGGCCCGCGGGAGGGTCCAGGTCCTTCACCACCACTTTCTTTTTCTCCGGAGCGGACGCGGGGACGGGGGGAGCGGGAGAGGGAGAGGCATCCCTGCGGATGATGGGATTCTGGAGGGCGGCGTCCGACTGGTTCATGGCCGTGATGTTCAGCGGGTCTCCATAGGCCAGCAGTTCTCGGATGTCGTCGGGAAGGTCCCCGGCGGCGATGGACGTGGTGCCCTGTTCATGCAGGATGCGTACAATTCGTTTTCCACCCGCGTAATTTCCACGTTCAGATAGGTTTTCCGGGTAGTGGTTTTCAGGATGTCAGAATTTGCGTCCGCGTGCCTTGGCCCTGGCCGCCTGGCGGTAGCGGTCGTAATAGGGCGGATTTCTCCGCGGATGCCGGCAACGCGCATTTTTTCCTTCTCGATGGACTTCAGGGTTTCTTCCAGATCGGTCGCGGTCTTTTCGGAAATATCCAGCAGGCTGAGAAGCTGTTCCTTGGGAGCGGTCTTGTTCCGTATATCCTTGAGCTGTTCCTGTTTTTTCAGGAGCAGGGCGTGGCTGGCCTCCAGCTCTTCCCGCGTATCCTTCACCGGATCCGGAAGATGGGAAAATTTTTCATAAACAATGTAACCCGCGCCGATGACGATCAGGGCAAAGAGACCCAGGCACAGGTTCCAGAACAGGGCGTCGCTCTTGGCCTTTTTGATCTCCTCTTCCTGCTGGGCCGTGTCTTCCTCCGCGGCGTGTTCGGAAACGACGTCCAGCGGGGTCTTCAAACGTTTTTTCGGAGTGCGGGGCGCATCCTTTTCCCTGGTTGTTTCATCCCGTTCCGGCTTGGGGGCGAAGCGGGCTTCGTCTTCCTGCGTGGCGGAAGGATCGGGGGAGGAAGGGGCGTGAGAGGAGGAATCGGTCATGGGGAGCGTAGGGGCTGGGGTTAATCCACCGGGTGGGATTGCTTGAAGTCGGCGAGTTTGGCGGCGTAGGCGTTATACTGGTATTGCAGGGCGTGGAATTCCTGCTTACGCTGCGCCAGGGTATTGCGCAGGTCTTCAATGTCGAAGCACAGGTGCTCGAAGTCGCGGCGCTTGGAAGGCAGAATGTCCATATCCTTCACCGTGAAGGGAGTCCGGATTTTTCCGGGATTGGAAAGCCGCTTCTGAAGATCGTAATTCACGCGTGCGTCGTGGGATTCCGCCTGCCTGATTTCCTGGTCCGTCTGGGCCAGGGCTTCCTTCATCTGCTGGAGTTGTGCGTGGAGCTGCTGGTGTTCCGTTGTGGATCCTCCCGTAATCAGGGAGGTCAGGGCCGTGTTCGTGCTGTTGTCGCACGCGGAGAGGGCCAGTACAAGCGCCAGTGCCGGAAAGGCTGGCCTGGTGAATCGCACGATATTGAACATGCCGGGGATTATGCCCTTGATCGGGGGGAAAAGTCAAACTGTTCATGCGCCTGCAAAACAATGATTTTGCTCGCATAAAACGCGCGTGCGGCTACAATGCCCCCGGCATGATGCAATTATCGGAGATAGGAGGCCATCTGACGGCCAGGACCGGGATTGACGATTTGATGGAGGATTTGTTCAAGGCCCTCCATTCCGGAGATCCCGGCCTGTGCCAGTTGAACGGGGGGAGCCCCGCCGTGATTCCGGAAGTGACGGAATTGTGGCGGCGCAGCATGACGGAACTGGTCCGGGACGGGCGGTTTGACGTGCTTGTGGGCCATTACGCCCATCCGGGCGGCGACCCCGCCTTTATCCGCGCCCTGGCCGGCTTCCTCAATGACCGCTGCGGCTGGAACCTGAAGCCGGAGAACATCGCCATCACCCAGGGCGGCCAGATGGCCTGTTTCACGCTTTTCAACATGCTCGCCGGTCCCTGTGCGGAAGGCGGCATCCGTGAAATTCTCTTTCCTCTTTGCCCCGATTATGTGGGCTACCAGTCCCAGTCTTTATGCGGCGGCGTGATGTTCCGCGGCCTTCGCCCCGGAATCCGCATGCTGGACGAACATTTGTTCAAGTACGTGATTGACTTCGACCGCCTGGACATCCGCCCGGAAACGGCCGCCGTCTGCATGTCCCGCCCCACGAATCCGACGGGCAACGTGGTGACGGACGAGGAGCTGGACCGCCTGCGGGCGTTGACTTCCCGCGCCGGAGTGCCGCTGATGATCGACAACGCGTACGGCGCGCCGCTGCCCAACATCTGTTTTGTTCCGGTCAAGCCCGTTTGGGACGAGAACATGATTTTGACCATGAGCCTTTCCAAGATTGGACTGCCCGGCACGCGCACCGGGATCGTGATCGCCCGGCCGGACATCATCCGCGCCGTGGTCAGCATGGTTACGACTTCCTCCCTGTGCCCCAACAATCTGGGGCAGGCGCTGGTGACTCCCTACCTGGAGGATGGCACGCTGGAGCGCGTTTGCCGTGAGACCCTGACGCCGTTTTACCGGAGCAGGGCGGAATGGGCCCTGTCCCTGCTGCCGGAACTTTTCGGGGAAGAGATTCCCTGGCGCGTGCACAAGAGCGAAGGGGCCATGTTCCTGTGGCTGTGGTTCGAGGGGCTCCCCATCACCTGCCAGGAACTGTATGAACGTTGCAAGGCCCGCGGCTGCTTCGTGAATCCGGGCCATCATTTCTTCTTTGCCCTGCCGGAGGGCGGGGAACCGTGGCCCCACAGGCATGAGTGCATACGCATCAGCTTCACCCAGACGGAGGAACTGCTGCGCAAGGGACTTTCCATCGTGGCTGACGAAGTGAAGCGCGCCTATACCCATTCTTCTTAACCCAATCCGAAATCGCAATCCATGAACAGCATGACCGGCTTCGGCAGAGCCGTTGCCCAGACAGACCGTTACAACATTCCGGTTGAAATATCCGGAGTCAACCGCAAGCAGACGGAAATAGCCGTCAACGTGCCGCGCAACTGCGCGGAATGGGACGCCCCCGTGCGCTCCATCGTGCAGGGGAGCGTTTCCCGCGGCCGCGTGGGCGTTTCCGTCTCCCTGGAACGGACGGAGGAAGCGGGCGGCTCCCTCCAATTGGACGAAAGGAAGCTGGCCTCCCTGGTGGGGCTGCTGAACCGCGCCTCCGATCTGGCGGCCCGGCCCATGACGTTGCAGGCGTCCGACCTGCTGAGGCTGGACATCATCGCCTCCGAGGCGGAAGCCGCGCTTTCCCCGGAGGAAGCATGGCCTGCGGTGGAAGAGGCCCTCAGGGCGGCCCTGAAAGATTTCCTCGCCATGCGCGCGGCGGAGGGCGCCAACCTGAAGGCGGATGTGCTCGGCAAGCTGGAAACCCTGGAAAAGTACCGGAACAGGATCGCGGAACACGCTCCTTCCGTTCCCGTCAGGCTGCGGGAAGCCATGCTCAAGCGCCTGGCGGAAGCGGACCTTTCCGTCTCCGCGGATGACGAGCGCATCATCCGGGAAGTGGCCCTGTTTGCGGACAAGTGCGACATTTCCGAGGAGATCACGCGCCTTTCCTCCCACTTTGACCAATTCCGCACCCTGTGCGATTCTTCCGCCCCCGCCGGAAGGCCGTTGGACTTCCTTTGCCAGGAGATTTTCCGGGAATTCAACACCATCGGTTCCAAGGCGAACGACTCCACGCTGTCCCATCTGGTAGTGGCCGCCAAGACGGAACTGGAAAAAATCAGGGAACAGGTTCAGAACATCGAATAACAGCCATGAAACAGCATTTGGGAACTTTGCTGGTGGTTTCCCGGTCCCTCCGGTTCCGGGAAGACGACTTTATGCCGCCGGGCGACGGAAAACGGACTGTGCGTGTACAGCATTTCCTGCACGACCCGCCAGCCCAGGCCGGGAGAGGTGAACGGCGTGGACTACCACTTCCTGACACCCTCCGAATTCGCCGCCAGGGTGGAGAAGGGGGATTTCCTGGAATATGCGGAGGTGCACGGCAATCGCTACGGCACGCTGAAGGCGGACATTCTGGACCTTCTGGAACAGGGGAAGACCGTGGTGATGGATATCGACGTGCAGGGGGCGGCCCAGGTCCGCGCGTGCCGGGAGGGCATTCTTCCCCTCTGCTATGCGGATGTTTATATTTACGTGCCGCAAGAGGAGCTGAAAAACCGCCTCTGCGGGAGGCAGACGGATGGTGATGAAACCATCTCCCTGCGTCTGCGGAATGCCGCGCAGGAAGACGCCTGCCTGCCGCAGTACCAGTACTGCCTGGTTTCCTCCGACCGGGAGGCGGATTACGCCGCCTTTTCCGCCCTGATCAAGTGCCAGTCCATGCGCGTGGGACTGATGCGGGAGTAAACCCTCCGTTAAGGAAAGCTGGCGGAAACGGGCGGCTTTTTAGATCCAAAAGCCGGCATGATGCAAACGCATATCATATCCTTTTCTGGAAGGGGGCGCGGGTGCATGGGCGTGTTTTCCGTGACTTTGACCTTTCCTCGGCATGGACCCTGAGGAAGGCGTCTGAAAAAATAAAAGCCTTCAACGGATTGAAGGCTTGGATGCTTTTTTTACCGGAATGGCCTTTTTTCTATTTAAGCGGGTACAGCCAGCCGATAGAGCAGGTGAAGATGATCCAGAGCAGGAGGTTGAGAGGGAGGCCGACTTTCACGAAGTCTTTGAATTTATAGCCGCCCGCGTTGTACACGTACGTGTTGGTCTGGTAGCCGATGGGGGTGGAGAAACTGGCGCTGGCGCCGAACATGACGGCCAGAATGAAGGGGAGGGGTTGGCGTCGAATTGCAGGGCCATTTCATAGGACAGCGGTCCCATGACGGCGGCCACGGCGTTGTTGGAGATCATTTCCGTCAGGATGGAGCACAGCAGGTACAGGCCGGAGATGGCGAACAGGCAGCCCATCGGACCCATGGTGTCCACCACGCCGAAGGCGATGGCCTTGGCAAGTCCCGTCTTGCTCATGGCTTCCCCCACGCAGAGCATCCCCAGGATCAGGAAGATGATGCCCCAGTCCACGGACTGGTAGGCTTCCTTCGGCTTGATGCAGCCGGAGATGACGACGATCAGGGCGCCGATGAAGGCCAGGTAGAAGGGATTGAAGCGTGCGAAGAATTTGAAGAATTCCCCGTACTGCTCAAAGGAGCCGAGCAGGCCGATGAAGATGAAGATGCCCATGGCCAGAATGGCCCAGCCCTGCTTGCTGCGGTTGTGGGCGTCCGCCGAACGCTGGCTGAGGGGAATGATGCGCTGCTTGGTGAGGATGCGGTTCATGCCTTCCTGCGGGCCTTCCAGCAGCAGGGTGTCCCCGGCAATCAGCTTGGTGTCCGACCCCATGTCCGTGATGTTCCTGCCCTGCCTGTGGATGGCGAGCACGAAGATGTTGAACCGCTGGCGCAGTTTGAGTTCCGCCAGGGACTGCCCGGCGAATTCGGAGTTGTTGGCGATCATGCCTTCCACGATTTGCACGTCGCGCTGTTCCATGGCTTCCAGCCCGCGGCTGTCGTCCCAGCCCAGGTCCACGCCTTTGGCCTCCCGGACCTGGTTGACTTTTCTGGCGTTGCACAGGAACAGGACGCGGTCGCCTTCTTCCAACGTGATGTGCTGCAGTTCCTCCTGCATGGAGAAGCCCCTGCGGCGCACTTCCACGATTTTCGTCCCCAGCAGTTCGGACTGCATCAGGTCCACGGCGGTGGTTCCGATGTGGGAGGAGCCGGCGGGAATCCGGACCTGGAGCAGGAAGTCGCGCTGGATGCCGCCGGGAAGCATGGTGGAGAGGGTGGGGCGGGAAGGCAGCCACTTGCGGCCTATCGTCCACAGGTAAAGCAGCCCAGCCGCCGCATAGATGAGGCCCATGGGAGCCACGGTGAACATCTGGATGCCTTCAAAACCCAGCTTTTGAACCTGCCCCAGCACGACCACGTTCGTGGACGTGCCCACGACGGAGCAGGTGCCCCCCAGGATGGTGGCGTAGGAGAGGGGGATGAGCAGCTTGGAAGCGGCGATGTTGTGGTCGCGGCAGAAGGCCAGGACGATGGGCATCAGGATGACGACCACCGGCGTGTTGTTGACGAAGGGGGATACCGCGAACGCGCCCAGCGTGATGACCAGCAGGGCGGCGAATTCCCTGCCTTTGGCCACTTTGTTGAATAGCTTGGAGAGGTCGCCGATAAGGCCCGTGCGTTCCAGGGAGGCGCTCAGGATGAACATGCATACGACCGTCAGGGGGCCGCTGTTGGCAAAGCTGGACAGCACGTCTCCCGTCGTCAGGATTCCCGTGAGCATCAGGACGGCGGTTCCGGCCAGGGCCGTGATTTCCACCGGGAGCCATTCCCTGATGAAGCTGATGAACAGGAGGATGAGAAGGATGCCTACAATCCATTGCTGGGTGGCGGCGGAGTCCAGCCAGCCTGTGATGGAGGCGAGGTCGATGTTGGAAAACGGCATGTCGTGACGGGTGGTTTGACGGATAGGGAGCGCAACTCTCCTACTTTCACGGGGCCGTTCTGTCAAGCCGCAATAATTTTCCGGAAAGGGTTTGAAATGGGCCCTGTCCTTCCTTATGGTGAGTGCGCCGCATGGATTCTCCCATAGTCACAAGGTTTGCTCCCAGCCCTACCGGATTCCTGCATTTGGGGCATGCGCTGGCCGCATGGGAGGCCCGTTCCCTGGCGGACCGCTTTTCCGGCAGGTGCGTGTTGAGGATGGAGGACATCGACCAGACCCGCAGCCGTCCGGAGTTTGTCCAGGCTATTCTGGAGGACCTGGATTGGCTGGGAATCCGTTTTGACGGGCCGATGATGGTCCAGTCCTCGCGTTTCGGCTCCTATGAACACGCATTGCAAGTGCTGAAGGACCGCGGGGTGCTGTACCCGTGCTTTTGCACGCGCAGGGAGATTGCCGAAGAGGTGGCCGCCATGGGCGCCGCTCCGCAGGAGGGCGGGACCGTGGATGTTTATCCCGGCACTTGCCTCAAACTGGACAAGGTGCGGAGAAAGGAACTGATGAAGTCCGGCAAGCCGTTTTCATGGCGGCTGGACTGCCGCGCCGCGGCCCGGATCACCGGTCCGCTTGTCTGGCGGGACATGCGGTTCGGAGAGCAGGTGTGCCGCCCGGAGGAGCTCGGCGACGTGATTCTGGGACGCAAGGATTGCCCAGCAAGCTACCATGTTGCCGTGGTGGTGGATGACGCGGCCCAGGGCGTGACCCATGTGAGCCGCGGGGAGGATTTGCTGCCCGTAACCGGAATTCACCGCACGCTCCAGGCGCTGCTGGGTCTTCCCGTGCCGCAGTGGTACCACCACCGGCTGGTGAGGGACGCTTCCGGCAGGAGGCTGGCCAAGAGGGACCGGAGCATGAGCCTGCGGGAGATGCGCGCCGCAGGCATGCGCCCGGAAGATATTTTCCGCATGATGCGGGAGAGGTAGGAACGTTTCAGGCGTTTTTCCCGCGTTTTCCCAAGCAGAGCATGCAGGAATAAGCCGCCGCCAGAGTCAGCAGGGCCAGGGAGGCCAGATGGACCAGCAGATTTCCCTGGATCAGGGGGACGAGGAAAGTGTGCGGAAGTTTTCCCATGGCCGCCAGCGCCTCGGGAAGGAAGATGAAAAGATTCTGGGAGGCCAGGCAAATGGCCGTGAAGGCCAGGGCCGCCCCCAGCGTGAAGCGGATGGGCGGAAGGAGGGGCTCCAGCATGCCGCGTGCGGGCGTTTGCAGAACGGTGCGGCGCATGCCAGCAGTCCGATGACGGCCAGGGGCGCGAGCAGGGCGGCGGAGGGAAGAGTCTGCCATTTCATCCATGCCGCGAGGGGCGACACGGAGATGAGCATGCCCGCACTTTTCGTAAAAAGAGCGGGGAGGGCGGCGGAGGATGAAGGAGCGGGGTGCATGTCCGTCAGTCCGGCCAGACGTTGCCGGGAGTGCTGCCCTGGGTGATGACCACTTCCTGGCCGATTTTCAGCGTGAAATTGGGCGTGACTTCCTGCTGGACTTCCACCAGTTCATTCGTGTCCTTCAGCTTTACGCGCACGCGGATCATTTTGGTGGCTTCCACCCGGCCGTCCACGATGGAACCGGTGGCGGAGGCCAGCTTGGAGGTGCCCATGCCGATGATGCCGGGCGTGACGGCTTCCGCCGCGGTTCCCGCCATGTTGGCGAAGGTGCCGTCATCCGTGGAGGTAAGCACGTTGATTTCCTTGATGCGGACGACGTTGCCCAGCTTGATCGTCGTCACCTTTCCGGTGGCGATTTCCAGGGTGCTTTTTTGCGTGCAGGAGAAGAGTACGGGAAGAATGAGGAGAACGGGAGCGAGTTTGAGAGGATTCATGATACGTCTTTTACTACGTTGGGGCGGAGCGGCGTTTTTCAGAGTCCGGGTAAAATTGTGTAAGTGGCCAGGTACAGGATCAGATGGACGGAGGAGAGGGCCAGGAGCCTGTTCATGCTCTTGTCCGCCGGCGTTTTGCGGATGAGCAGCATCAGGTAGCCTCCCAGCAGGATGGCGGGAATCCACATCCACCACAGGCGGGACAGGTCCAGATGCAGGGCCCGGCAGGAAGTGGGCAGCGTGATGTAGGCAGCCACGATGAACGCCTGGGCCATGGCGCGCGCCTTTCTTTCCCCCAGGCGGACGGCCAGGGTGCGCTTTCCGGTGGTCTGGTCCTCCTTCCTGTCCCGGATGTTGTTGACGGAGATCATGACGGCGCAGAGCAGGCCGCACTGGATTCCCAGGACGATTCCGGCGTTGTACACCGCCAGGGAGTCCACCAGCGTGCCGGGGACTACAGGGGCCGTGCCTATCTGCACCAGAATGGTGCCCAGGACGGCCACCAGCCCGAAGAAGAGGATGACGAACGCTTCCCCCAGCCCCTTGTACGCCAGCGGCCACGGGCCGCCCGTATAGCCGTAGGAGAAATAGAGGGAGGGAATGCCGATGGCGATGATGGGCCACCCGCGCAGTTCAATGAGGGGAAGGGCCAGAAGGCATGCCGCCGCCAGGAACAAGCCGCCGAAGAGCATGACCGCCCGGTGGGACAGCGCCCCGCTGGCCGTCATGCGGACGGGGCCGGCGCGGCGTTCCGTGTCCGCGTGTTTCGCGTGGTCGATGGCGTCGTTGAAAAAATTGCAGGCTATCTGGATGCACAGGCAGGAAGCGAAGGTCAGCAGCGCCAGCCGCACGTCCCAGTGGCCTGTCAGCTTCTGCACGACCATGCAGCCCGCCCATACCGGAATCAGGGAGGCGGTGAGCGTTTTTGGGCGTGCCGCCAGAAAAGCGGAAGTAATGATGTTCATGAAAGAGCGGGAAAGGAGTCTCCGGAATTATCTGAGAATGGGACCGAGGTTGCGGAGGGTTTCCTTGATGAGGGAGACATGCCACTGGCCGGGGGCCGCCTCCCGGTCCCCCAGGTAGCCGTACACCAGGCAGGAGCCCAGCTGGGAGTAAAGCAGACGGGAGACGGGGCCCATCGGGCCCATGCCCATCACGGCAATGGGGCCTTTCGGCTTCTTGAAGAGCTGGACTCCGGTCTGAATGTCGCCCGCGACGCAGGGGGTGAAGGCGAATTTGACGATGTCCGCCCTGTAGGCGCGGGCCTTCTTTTCCTGTTCCCGCAGGTAGTCCACGCCCGGCGTGATTTGAAAGTCATGGGTGGAGCCGATGACGAGGATGCCGCGGTCGGCGGCTTCCATGACCAGTTCTCTGCCGTGGCGCATGGACTTGATTTCAATGTCGATGGCCGTGGCGTAAGGCATGTACGCGCGGAGCAGGGAGAAGCGCTCCTCTTCCGGCATGCGGCGCAGACCGCCTTCCTCATGGCAGCGGACGGTGACCAGCAGAGGCATGTCCGGCCTGAATTCCATGACCTGTTCCGGCGCGAGCTCCGCGGGCAGCGCATCCACGCGCAGTTCCACCCAGTCGCACTGGTCTTTCAAATCCTTACCTTTAAGCGTTTTCCAGACCTCCCAGGAGGTGATGGACGCCACTACGTTGGGCGGGTAGGTTTGATGTTCACGTAAAATCTGCTGCATGCTTCCTACTATCCCAACAAAGAAAGGAAGGTCAATCTTCTATTAGTGACATTCATCCATTTGAAGGGCCTGCCGGAAGCGTTGCCGGGAATGAGGGGAAACCCCTTCCGGACGGTGCGGCGGATTGTTGTTCTTATGGCCGGAATGAACGAGCCCGTCCGGAGGCGTTCCGGCTGGCGTCCGGATTCATGAAGCGGGGGCGGGTGATACGGCGGGAGATGTTCTCAGGGATGTCTTGTCCGGGGACGGGAAGTCCGCCGGAACAGTCCCATCCACCGGCTTTCCGGCCAGCCAGTCCAGGGCGCGGAAAAGCAGGGTCTGAAATCCGGCGCACTGCACGCCTTTAAGAGCGGGGTCTCCGGGCCAGACGTGCCCCAGCGTGGAGGTGTACACCCTTCCCTTGCCGTACCGTACCGTCCATTCGATCGGGAAATTGAGCCCCGTGGCGGGTTCCCGCGCGTAGGAGAGCACCTGCACCTGTTCGGCGGGGCCGCGCGTGTATCGGTACACTTCTATGTCCGCCGCCCTCCATTGGCGCGGCAGGCCCGCGTGCATGGGGTGGTTGCCCAGGCGCGTTACCAGCGCGTCAATCCGCGCTCCGTGGGAGGTAGGGCCTCCTTCACCCGGCGGCAGACGGAGTACGGCGCCGTCATCGGTGACGATCAGGGAGGTTCCGTAATCCCGGGGCCGCCATCCCAGCCCGATCATGCGGTTGTATTCCGGCCATTGGGGAAAGGCGTTGTTGGCGGAGTGGAAGGCCAGCATTCCTCCGCCTTCCTTCAGATACTGCTCCAGAGATTTTTTGGCTGTTGCCCCCCATTCGGGGCCCTGTGTTCCTCCGTTCGTGTTTTGGATTACTACGTCGTAATTCCTGAATTCCGGATTCCATGCTTCGCGTTCTTCCTGAGGAGCGCCTGCGGGGAAAGTGCTGACGTCCACGGAATAGCCCCCGTGCCTTGCCAGCAGTTCGGTCAGGCAGGCCGTCGTGCGTTTCCAGTCGTGGTTGGAGAAGCCGTCCACGATCAGCACGCGCGTCTGCTCCCCTCCTGCCGCGGCAAAAGCCGTCAGGGCCGTCATGAGGATGATCAGGGGAAGAAGTTTCCATTTCATCCGGGCAATCTATCCCGCGTGCGGCAAAAGTCAAATTCGCTTTCCTGCAGGGAAAAAAATGCCCCGGACCTTTCGGGAAGGTCCGGGGCGTGGTCCGCAAATGCCGCGGAGGCGGCTTGCGGGGGTGGATCAGTTTACCCCTTCGTCGCAAAGAATTTTGACGAAGCCTTCTTCCTGGAGACGCGTGGCGCCGCAGGCGAATTTGGCGCGGATCTGGAGCGCCTCTTCCATGTCGTCGCGCACGGAAAGCTTTACCTTGAAGTCGTTCCAGATGCCGAACTGGGCCTTGCTCTTGACCCAGGCCAGACAGGAGCGGGTGCCGTTCTCCGCCTTCGGCAGGCGCTGCGTGCGGATGAACTTGAATCCCATGAAGGAGTCTATCTTGCCTTCCACCAGCGCCTTGACGTTGTTGAAGTCATAACTGCTGACCTCCGTTTCCCGCAACAGGCTCATGATTTGGGAGCTGGTCACCGCGATGACCAGCTGGTCGCCGAATTGCGGGGCGTCCTGGTTCCATGCCTCGTTTTCCTCAAAGAGCTGGAGCGCGGCGCGCAGCTTGGCTACGGTGAGGTTGCTGCTGGCCTTGGAGCCGCTGTCCACATGGTCCACGGGAATCTGCTGGCTTTCCTTGAAGGGAACGGCGGTCATGCCGTCCTCGCCCACATAGTTCGTGTCCAGGAAGCCGGAGATCATCACGTCGTCCATGCGGCGTCCCGCGGCGGCCTGGAGGCCCTCAATGGTCTTGCTGACCGGGAGGTCCATGTCGCCCAGGCGCGTGGCGTCGAATTCATCGTAGCCGATGGCCTTGGTAAAGGTGCGCGGACGCATGGAGCGGCGCGTGGTGGGAGCCTCGTTCAGGACGGTCTGGCCTACGCGGGTCGTCTTTTCCGTGAAGTCCAGAACGCCGAACTGGTCCAGAAAGACCACCTTGCCGCTCAAGTCGCGCATGACGCTGACGTATTTGTCCAGCCGGGAGGCGTGCTGCTGAAGCAGGGTGCCCCATTTTTTGGTGTACTTGACCTGATAATTGTCTGTGATTGTTACTGCCATATTCGTAAATGAAATGATGTTTGAGTGCGGGAGCGGCATCATGGATTGGCGTGTCCGGTATGAGCGGAGCGGTCCTGCCGCGGAGGGGCGCGGCCTTGTCCCCGTGCGGGGATTGCGCGGCCGGTCCCATCCTGCGAAAACGGATATGGCCCATGCAAAAAAAACGGCGCACCACGGCGGAACCGTGATGCGCTGAAAAAGGAAGCGGGAGTTTTCCGCTCCCTGCGTTTACATGATGATCTGGTGGGGGCGCGTGGCGTGGTCCGGTCCGAACAGCGCCAGCATGCGGCCCGTCTGCCCCTTCTCCATGCGGTAGGAGTAGAAGCGCCTGGTGTCCGCGGCAGTATCCAGCCCGGAGTCATGGATCTGTTCTTCCAGCACTCCTTCATTGAGAAGCTGGGCCTTGATGGCCGTGGGAATGTCCTCCTCGTAATGCGGAGGCCGTATGCAGGGGGAAATGACGGCGATCAGGTTCGCGGGATCGACGCCCAGGAATTTTTTCATGGACTTGATCGTGTTGGAGATGATGTTGCCGGCGGTTCCCGCCTTGCCGGAGTGGATCAGGGCGCGGTGGCAGTTTTCCTTGTCGTACAGCCAGACGGCGGCGCAGTCCGCCACGTAGATGGCGAGCACGCAGTCGGAAACGCCGGAGCACAGGAGGCCGTCCACGCCTTCCACGGGATAGTTGGAGCCGATGTCTCCCACCAGCGCTACCCTGGTGCCGTGCACCTGCTCGGCGCGGCGCAGGTCCTTCCACCTCCATCCGAGAGCTTCCACCTCCGCTTTGTGGTACGGTTCCAGCCGTTCCAGGACGGTCTGGCGGTCTCCGGTGACATCCACCCCCGGTATTCTTTCAATAAACTGGACGATTTCTCCGGGGTAGGACTGGATGGGTTTGAGGAATGCGGGCGTTTCCATCATAGTGGTTGGTAAATGTCGTTGGGCACATCTTGTCTTTTTGTATAACCTAGTCGAGCAAAATCGGAGCAAAATGTCACGGAGGGCCTCCGGTGACTGAGAAAAGGTTTTTTTCCGCGTTTCCAGGATGGTATGAGCAATTCATGTTGAGAAAATACTCTTCACTTTCAGCTTTTTTTACGGGCATGGCCGTCATGGTGCTTTCCCTGGCGCCCGCGTGGGGGCAGGGGGCGGCTCCGGACGCCGGGCAACTTTTGAAAAGGGTCCGCCAGGCGGCCACCCTCCAGGAAAACAAGGACGTCAAGGGCCAGATCCGCAAGCGCAGCGTGAAGGTGCCTTTTTCCATGAGCCTGCGCGGCAATTTGATTGCCTTTCAGTACCAGCAGGGCGGAGTCGCGAACAGGTTCGACCTGAAATTCAGGGACCGCGGCCAGGAAATCCTTTCCTGGAAGAACGGCCGGGCGGCAGTTCTGCCGGTGGCCCAGTATTCCGTGCCCATCGCGGGAACGGACGTGACGTATGAAGACCTTTCCATGCGCTACCTGTACTGGCCTGCCGCCAAGGTCGTGAGGGACGACGCTGCCAGTACGGTGAAGGGCAGGGATTGCTGGATTGTCCAGATCCCGAATCCCAATCCCAAGGTGGGGCAGTACGCCTGGGTGCGCGTCTGGATTGACAAGGAAAACGGGGCCATGTGGCAGATGGACGGCATCGACGGCCGCGGAGAGCTGGCTAAAAGGTTCATGATTGATTCCGTGATGAAGCTCAAGGACGGTTCCTGGTTCTTCAAACGGATGAAGGTGGAAGTGCGCGATCCGTCCAATCCCAGGAAGACGGTTTCCGTCAGCTACATTGACATGGAGAATCCGTGACAGGCCGTCTGCGCCCTCTTTTCCCATTCGTTCTTTATTGGAGTTCATGCCGCATTCATGGATGATTTAGGACGTGACAAGAAGACCCGATCAGCGTACACCGTGCAAAAACCTGTTATGAAGAAACGTTTATTCCTTACATGCGCCGTGATTATCGGTCTTTCCGCCTGTTCCTCCCGTCAGGACCAGGATGGCCTGATGACCGGAAATTCCGCTTCCGCCGGAACGGCGCTGGCCCCCGTCACCGCTCCGGGAAAAAAGCCGGACCGCCCTGTGGTGAAACTGCCGGAAAAGTCCGTTCCCGTGCCGTCCGTGAGCCCGTCCTACAACGATGTTCCCCTGGCTCCGCGCATTCCGGGCGCCACAGTGAACCGCGTGGCCGTACCGGACAAGGTGGTTGCCCTCACTTTTGACGACGGTCCCCACGGAACGCTGACCCCCAAGGTGCTGGATATTCTGCGCAACAATAACGTAAAAGGTACTTTCTTCATGCAGGGCTGCAATGTGACGGCCCATCCCCCAGGTGGTGCGCCGCATGGTCAATGAAGGCCATGAAGTGGGGAACCACACCTGGAACCATGCTTATCTGAGCAAGGTATCCCGTGAGAAGGCGGAAGACCAGCTTCAGCGGACCAATGAAGCCATCCGCAACGCCTGTGGCGTGATCCCCGTGGTCATGCGCCCCCCCGGCGGTTATACGAATGCGGGGGGTGGCCTCCTGGGCGCGGCAGCGCTTCGGGTTTACCACCATCATGTGGGACGTGGATACGAACGACTGGCGCAAGCCCGGCTCCGCCGTGGTGGCCGCCCGTGCCGTGAACGGGGCCAAACCCGGCTCCATTATCCTCGTGCATGACATTCACGCTTCCACCGTAGCGGCTGTGGACGCCATCGTGAAGGGGCTGAAAAACCGCGGGTATGAGCTTGTGACCGTTTCCGAACTGCTGCGCCGCGGCCGCGCCGCTTCCCGCCAGGCTTCCCCGGTGCAGCCTCTGTCTCCTGCCGCTCCCGTTTCTCCTGTCGCACCGGGGATGGAGACCGTTCCCAATCCCGTTCCTGCCGCTCCGGCTTCCGTTCCGGTGGAGACGATGGCCGGCATGTAAGGCTTGCCTGCCGCTTCCCTTTTCAACCCGGTCCCCTGAGGGAGACCGGGTTTTTTATTGCGGCGGCGCCGCGCTTTCCGGCATTTGGCGGGCGGAACCGGATCATCCGGCGGTACACGCACAGAAGACTTGACCTGCCGGCGAAATTCTCCAAAATCCCTTGCCGTATTACTCACACCCAATCCGGATTGAAATGTCTATGAATCTCCTGGCATCTGCCGATACTCTCCCCGCGGCCGGCGGCATGTCCCCGCCTCTCGCGTTTATTTACGATCTCTTCAACAACCCTCTGTTCATTTTCGTAGGCGGTCTGGTTCTGCTGGGCGTGTTTTTCTGGTACCTGGGTTCCGACCAGGACAAGGTCAAGCGCAATGCCGGGACCTTCTTCATCATCGGCATCGCGTCCTTTTCTCTCTTTTCCCTTTTCCAGCAGGGACTGAAATACGGTATTGACATTGCCGGGGGCGTCTCCTTCACGCTGAGCGTGGAACCGAACATCGGGGACGACGGCAAGCCGATTCCACTGACCAACGAGGCTATGGAACAGGCGTGCGTCATTCTGACGGACCGCCTGAACAGCACCGGAGCCAACGACGTCATCATCCGCCCCAAGAAGAAGGATGACCTGAACCTGATTGAAGTTCAAATTCCCGCCGCGGATCCCGCCAAGCGCGAGGAAACCAAGTCCATCCTGACCAAGGTGGCCAAGCTCCAGATTCTGCCCGTCCACCCCCGCAACCATGAACTGGTGGCGGAAGGCCGCGTGCGCGTTCCCGGCTACAGGCTGTATGAATACACGTTCAAGAACGGGAAGGGAGAGGATGTTACGGAAAAGCTTTTCCTGGAGAAACGTGAATCCCTGACGGGCAGGGACATTGTCCATGCGGGCGTGGACCTCTCCCGACCCACGGAAGTGGCGGTCACCCTGAGCAACGACGGCGCGGACAAGATGTACAACCTGACTTCCCGCATGGAGCTCAACCGTGACCGCATGGCCGTCGTTCTGGATGACGTGGTCAAGAGCGCCCCCACCGTGGTTTCTGTTCTTTCCAAAAGCTTCGTGATTAACGGTCTGGACGGCCCCGGCGAGGCGGAAGCCCTGACGAAGGTCCTTTCCAACCCGCTGACCAACAAGCTCAACTTTGAATCCGCCAGTGAAATCTCCGCGTCCCTGGGCCATACAGCCCTGCTTCAGGGGGAATACGCCGGCATCACGGGCCTGATCCTGTGCTTCATCATGATGATCATCTACTACCGCTTTGCCGGTCTGGTGGCCATTGTGGGTCTGACGATCAACGCCCTGCTTCTGTTGGGCGCCATGTCCATCTTCGGCTTTGAACTGACGCTCCCGGGCATTGCGGGTATCGTGCTCACCCTGGGCGTAGCGGTGGACGCCAACGTGCTTATTTACGAACGCCTCCGGGAAGAAAAGGAAGCGGGCCGCCCCTTCCGCGTGGCTATCCGCAACTCCTTTGACAAGGCCTTTTCCGCCATTTTCGACTCCAACATTACCTCCCTGATTACAGCCGTCATCCTGTACTGGATGGCCACGGGCACCATCAAGGGGTTTGCCGTTACCCTGACGGTGGGCGTCATCACTTCCATGATCGGGGCCATTCTCGTCACTCGCGTCCTGTTCTACTGGGCGGATACGATCGGCATCATGAAAGATGTCAAGTTCCTGAACCTCTTCAAGCGCAAGAGCAACATCAACTTCATGGGCCAGCGCGGCTGGTCCTGCTCCATTTCCGCCATTCTGCTGGTCATCTGCATCGTGGTGGGCGCCATGAAGGGCAAGGACTGCCTGGGCATGGACTTCACCGGCGGTTCTTCCATCTCCTACCTGGTCAACAAGGGGGACGTTTCCGTCAAGGAGGCGGAAGATGTGGTCAACAAGCTGGCCCTGACCCAGAAGGCTACCGTGCAGGAAGTGGCGGAATCCACGGACAGCAGCAAAGTGAACATCCTGGTCAACTTTTCCGACAACGCCCAGGACAAGACGGAAATCACCTCCGCCCTGAAGAAATCCTTCCCGGTGCTGGACAACGCGCCGTTCAGTGAGGAAACCATCGGCCAGTCCATGGGGTACGACACGTTGATCACATCCGCGTGGGCTCTGTTCTTCGGTATTCTGGGCATCATGATCTACCTGACGGTGCGGTTTGAATGGACCTTCGCCATCGGGGCCGTGATCGCCCTGACGCACGACGTCCTGCTGGTGCTGGGCCTGGTGATCATCAGCGGCACGGAATTGAACGTGATCCACATCGGCGCCCTGCTGACGGTGGCGGGCTATTCCATCAACGACAAGATCATCGTGTTCGACCGCATCCGCGAATACATACGCTATGCGGACCCGAACGACAGTGCGGAGCAAATCATGAACGAGGCCATCAACCAGACGCTCTCCCGTACCTTGCTGACCTCTCTTTCCACGCTCGCCGTACTGGTTTGTCTGTACTTCTTTGGCGGCCCTTCCATGGAAGATTTTGCCTGGACGATTTCCGCCGGTATCCTGATCGGTACGTATTCCTCCATCTTCATCGCTTCTCCGGCGGCGCTCCTCTTCTCCAAAAAGCATGGGCTGCATGCGGAAGTCAAGCAGGCCATGAAGGCCGGAGCCTGATTCGGTATTCTGATCGGTTGAATTTAAGCCGGGGAAAGGCCGTGCCTTCCCCGGCTTTTTAGTGTCCCGGAAGGGAAGACCCGGCTTTCCATACTACAGCAGGGGAGAGATTGACAGCCTGGAAGGAAATGGGCGGAGGATTCTTCCGACAGTTTCCCTGGCTCTGGCATCCCTCCTTTTCAACGTCACGCGGCAGGGCGTTTCCCCGTGTTTTTTCGGCTAAAAGAAACCCCGCCTGCCGTGAGGCAGACGGGGCCGTATCTCTGTTTTCTCTCTTTTGCTGTGCGGGTAGATTTATTCGCCTTCTTCAGCCGGGGCCGGTGCGGGCGGAGGCGCGTTATTGCCGCGGGCTGCCTTTCTGGCTTCCCTGCGTGCGGCGCGGCGTGCTTCCAGAGCCTTGTCGGCGTCAGCCTTGAGCTGCGTCATTTCAGCTTCATTCAGCTTGCCGTCCTTGTCGGCATCGTACTTTTCTTCGATCAGCATCCAGCCGGCCATCATGATGGGGGCGCGGTTGGGATCAAGCTGGGGACGGGGACCGTCCGGGCGGTTGCCGCGGGGTCCGCGGTCACCGTCGCCGCGGCGTCCTTCACCTCCCTGGCGTCCTTCCGGACCCCTGGGGGGACGGGGAGCTTCCGAGCGGGGGCCACCCTGGCGGCGCGGGCCGTCCGCCATCGGGCCGCGGGGACCGCGTCCGCGGTCGCCGGCTTCAGGACCTCTGGGGCCTCTGGGGCCGCGGTCCTTCATGTCTCCCATGCGTTTGGCGGCTTCCGGGTGTTCCTTGGCCCATTCCTCCCGCATGGCTTTCTTTTCCTCGTCGGAAAGCTTGCCGTCGCCGTCCTTGTCGAACTTCTTCAGCATTTCCGCTTTACGGGCTTCCTGACGGGCCTTCATTTCCTCCATGCGCTTGGCGGCTTCCGGATTATCCTTGGCCCATTCCTCCCGCATGGCTTTTCTTTCCTCTGCGGAGAGCTTGCCGTCGCCATCCTTGTCAAATTTCTTCAGGATGGCGGCTTTCTTGGCTTCCTGGGCCTTTTGCAGATCGGCCTGCAGAACGGCTATTTCCTCATCGGAGAGCTTCCCGTCCTTGTCGGTGTCATACTTGGCCATGACAAGTTCTTCCCCGATGATCATCATGCCGGGGTTGATTTGTCTGAGCTGAAGTTCCCTCTGGTCGGAGCGGGGACCCTGGCGGCGGGGGCCGTCGCCCCTGTGGCGCGGGCCCTGCCTCATTTCCGGGGCCGGCTGGCCGTCCGGAGCTCCGGGCATATCCGGTGCGGGCGGGGGCGCATCCTGGGCGAATGCCGAACATGCGGCGAAGGCCGCAGCTAATATCATTTGTTTGGTCATAATTTTTGAGTGGTGAGGTTAATGCGTTTGGAGAGGGCGTCCTTTCCGCACATCTTGCGGCGGTTCGGAAATACCTCCCTTTGTTATGATGAACACCCGAGCCCGGATTTGGTTTCAAAATAAAAATATGGATGTTCCGCGGACGACGACGGAAACCCGGTGTGACGGACACCGTGCGCCAGTCGGGGAATGGGTATGAAAAATGACTGGCTGTAAAAGAAAAACGGCAAAAAAAGACCGCGCCGGCTGCGGGCGCGGTCCTGAATGTGTCATGAGGGGAAAATTTATTCTCCGGAAATGAACCTGATGTACAGGAACCACCACCGGTCGCCCCCCAGAAGCCAGATAAAGGCGGCGCTAAGCAGGGCTGGGCCGAAGGGGAGATTTTTACCGAAGCCCATGCGGGAGACGACCGCCTGGGCAATCCCCAGCAGAGAGCCGATGAAAAGGCAGAATACGGCCCCCTGCCAGCCTCCCACGCAGCCGGCCATCATCAATATCCAGGCGTCTCCGGAGCCCATGGCCTCCCGCCTTGCGTGAATGTCCGTGAGGGTTCCTTCCACGCTTTCCACGTCTTCCAGCGGAAAAACATCCCCGTTTTCCAGTTCTATCCTGTCCCGGTACAGGGTAACGTCGCCAGGGGGCTGCTCCTCTCCGTCAATAACGGCGGAGCCACCGGAGAGCACGGCCCTGTCCGCGGTCCGGTGGAAAAGCATGGACCAGTCGTGGAGCTGGCCGTTGATCACCAGCTGCAATTCCTCCCGGTCGGATTCCGGTTCTTTCAGGCTCCATGCGGCGGGGGTGTCGAAATGCTCCTTCCATGAACCGAAGAGCAGCTTGCCCAGTTCAATGACCAGCCTGATGATGGCATAGCCTGCGGCCCCGCCCAGAACGGCTCCCTGGAAGGCGTCCGTCCAGGTCATGATCTCCTTGTCCGGCAGCAGGAAGGGGAAGAAGCAGCAGGCTCCCACGCCCGCGGCGGCGGCGGCCAGCGCCTGGGAGCGGTAAACGATGAGATGTTCCGCGTCAATGAAGATGATGACGATGGCCAGGGCGCTCCACACGCAGAGCAGGACGGCGGCGCCCAGGGACGCGTCCGCGTATTTCCAGGCCATGGCCGCGAAGATCAGCGCCGTCAGCAGTTCCACCAGCCAGTAGCGGAAGCTGATGGGTGTCCGGCAGCATGCGGATTTCCCCCTCAGGAACAGCCAGCTGAAGACCGGAATGTTCAGGTACCAGGGAATGGGTTCATCACATTCCGGGCAGAAGGAGCGCGCCGGATCATTGATGGAAATGCCCAGCGGAACGCGGTAAATGACCACGTTCAGGAAGGAACCTATGCAGGCCCCGACCATCCCGAAGACCAGGGGAATGAGCCATGCCGGAAACAGTTCAGGCATGGGGGGCGGGGGTGTAGGTCCTGCTGGGGGCCTCGTTGATGCGGTCGATCAGCAGGCGCAGCCTGCCGTAATTGCCGCGCCGGACGGGGAAGGCAATGCGCGGCAGTTTGTCCAGATGGGGTTCGTCCGCTTCATCCGGCAGGGGGCCGGTCTGGACCATGCGGCCTCCGGGCAGGATCAGGTCCGCAAAGTCCCGTTCCAGATGTTCCACCCACTGGGCCGGAATGAGGGTGTTCAGGCGGATGGCGATCGTGTCCCCGATAAAGCGGTAGGAATGGAAAATGCGGTAGAACCGGTCGATGTGGTCGATGGCTTCCGCCGGATTCTTGGTGACGTGGATCAGGTGCAGGTCGTCTTCCGAAATCAGTCCCGAGTCCACCAGCTCCACGCGGATGAAGGCCAGCCAGTTCAGCCAGAAGGTCTTGCCGGGGGAGTCCAGCAGGACGATGGGGTAAATGGTGGCTTTCCCGGTCTGGATCAGCGTGAGGGTCTCAAACACTTCGTCCATGGTGCCGAAGCCGCCGGGGAACGCTACCATGGCGTCGCTTTCCGCCACGAAGTTCAGCTTTCTGACGAAGAAGTAGTAAAAGTTGATCAGCTTGTTGCTGTTGGCCACCACATGGTTGGAGGTCTGTTCATAGGGCAGCGTGATGTTCAGGCCGAAGGAGCGTTCCTCCCCGGCCCCTTCATTGGCCGCCTGCATGATGCCGGGACCGCCGCCCGTGATGACCATGTAGCCGTGTTCGTTGGCTTCCCGGGCGAATTCCCGCGCCGTTTCATAGGCCGGCTCATCGTGCCGGATGCGCGCGGAACCGAAGATGGATACCTTGCGGATGTGGCGGTACGGCGCGAACACGCAGTTGGCGCGGTACATCTCCCGCCCGGCGCGGATCAGGACGGTGAAATCGTGGTCGGAAGCGTCCGACTGCGCCATGTTGATGCCCGTTTTGATATATTCCTGCAAATAGCGGGGGTCATGCCGGGTGGAGGCGGCTTCCGAAAGTCTTTTTACGTCCCCTTCCAGGGCTTTGTAGCTGGTGTCCATGTGCAGGGTGGAGGGGCGCTTCTTGTCTTCCCCCGTGAAATCCCTGTTGTCCAGAAAATCAGGATGCTTCATTGGTTTGTGTGTGCGTTTGCCCCGTCACTATGCCAGATGACACGCGGTAAGTCACAGAAAAATTGCCGGCATGCGTGAAAAGAGTTGATTGTTGGAAGCAGATCGTTAAATTGCTCCCCGCACGAGCGTTCCCAAAACATGCCGTTGGTCCTTCAGGCGGGTCGCCCCGCCGTGTTCGTGTTGAGGGGAAACCCGGTACATTACATTATATTATGTCGGAAAACGAAACCACTACTGCAGAAGAAACGGCCGTTACCACGCTGGCCCGCTTTGAAGTCCCTAGCCGCCTGGAAAAGATTGAGGATCCGAACGATCCGAACCATCTGACCTTTGTGGCGGAACCGTTTGAAAACGGTTACGGACACACGCTTGGCAACTCCTTGCGCCGCGTTCTTCTGGGCTCCCTTGAAGGGGCTGCCATCACCTCCGTCCGCATCGCCGGCGCCCAGCATGAATTCTCCTCCCTTCCCGGGGTGGTGGAAGATGTCACGGAAATCGTGCTGAACCTGAAAAAGGTCAAGTTCAAGCACCATGGCAAGGAACCGCGCCTGCTTTCCCTGCGCGTGCACAAGCAGGGCGTCGTGACCGCCGCCGATATTGCCGACGATACCACTTACCAGGTCGTCAACCCCGACCAGATCATCTGCACCCTGGACCAGGACACCATGTTTGAATGCGAATTCCAGGTGCGCGTCGGCCGCGGCTTTGCCACCGGCGACGAAAACAAGGTGCCGGACATGCCCATCGGCGTGATTCCGATTGACTCCATTTTCTCCCCGGTCACCCGTGTGAAGTATTCCGTGCAGAATACCCGCGTAGGCCAGATGACCGACTACGACAAGCTGACCCTTGAAGTCTGGACGGACGGCCGCATCAGCCCGGCTGACGCCATGCTCCAGGCCTCCGCCATTCTGCGCCACCATCTGGACGTGTTCGTCAACTACGACGACAACCAGGTCAACTTCGAGGAGGCTCCCTCCGCCGTCCAGGACGAGGAAACGGCCCGCCTGCGCAAGCTGCTCAACATGAGCGTCAACGAAATCGAGCTTTCCGTACGCGCCGCCAACTGCCTCAACAACGCCAACATCACCACGGTTGGACAGCTTGCCATGAAGAGCGAAAGCGAAATGCTCAAGTACCGCAACTTCGGCAAGAAGTCCCTCAACGAGATCAAGGACAAGCTGCTGGAACTGGGTCTTTCCCTGGGCGTTCAGGTGGACCCCTCCCTGCTGACCGGCCCCGTGCCGCAGGCCAAGCCGCGCCTGGGCCTGGAAGAGGAAAGCCCCGTGGGCCTGGCGGACCTGATTGCCGCCAACATCGAAGACGACGACGACTAAATCTCACAAAACCAACACACATAGAAAAATATCATCATGAGACACGGTGTAAAAACCTCCAAGCTTCAGCGCAATGCCTCCCATCGCAGGGCTTTGCTCGCCAACCAGGCATGCAGCCTCATCCTCAATGGGCGGATCACCACCACCCTGGCCAAGGCCAAGGCTCTGCGCCCCTATGTGGAAAAGCTCATCACGCTTGCCAAGCGCGGTGACGTGCATTCCCGTCGCCAGGCCATCGCCACCATTCACAACACGACGGCCGTCAAGCGCCTGTTTGATGAAATCGCCCCCCTCTGCGCGGAACGCAAGGGCGGTTATACCCGCATCATCAAGCTTGGTCAGCGCATGACCGACTCCGCCCTCGTGGCCATGATCGAAATCATCGATCTGCCCCGCGAAACGGCTGAAACGGAAGAAGCTCCCGCAACGACGGAAGCCACTGCCTGAAGGTAGTTTTCTTGTTCCTCGTTTTAAAAAGCGTCATATCCGGGATTTGATATCCTGGTGATTCTTCCCCCCGCAAACTTCCATTTGCGGGGGGAAGCGCTTTCTTGGGAAGGAGTGTTTGCTTCCGTGATCCATTCCGGAATAGGGGAATTCCATGCAGGTGCGGGCTTTGGCTCTGACTTTGTGTGTGGCTTATTATCCCGCCGTTTCTGCTCTTTTCCTGGACTTTGGCCCGGTTGATAAAGTTGGCACCGTTTCCGGGATGGCGGGAGTTGCCGTGAAGGGAAAAGAGGGGAAGAGAGGGAAGAGAGGGAAGAGAGGGAAGAGAGGGAAGAGAGGGAAGAGAGGGAAGAGAGGGAAGAGAGGGAAGAGAGGGAAGAGGGAAGAGAGGGAAACCGCCCCGTGCATTTTCCCGTCTTGAAGGGAGGAATGTCGGAGCAATGGACTGGGTTCCCAATGATGGGGTATTTTTCCGGTTTAGTTTCTACGAACATTGTTCAAGAGTACCCGGGAGCTCTTCCCATGTGGGTACTCATTCCCATGCTACCGGGAAAACCCATGGGCGCTACGGCTGGAAAAAGGGGCATGCGCGGTCAATTCATTATCCGTTTGTGATGCCTTGATGGGAAATTTTATATGGAAACAAGATAGTGGAGAAGATGGAATATCTCTTTCATCTCTTTCCAGAAACCATTACTGACGGAATGTAGGAATTTTATGTTTCCCGGTAGAACATCCCTGCCAATGAAAAGGCTTGTTTTCCTACAGGTTCTTTCCCTTTAGAATGAATGCCTCCTGAAGAGTCAACCCTTGACTCCGGATTAGTAATACGGTTAATTGTCTGCATGGCGGTAAATTGCCAATTCGTTCCATTTGTCATAAGAAATCACCCCTGGCTGGCAGCTTCCGTCTTACATGGACTGTTATTGCTTTTGGCCGTGGTTTTATTGCCCATAGGGTATGGAGTTTGTGATGATGTGATTATTGAATGGCTGATAGCCAATGATTTTTCAGGCTGGTGGTATACGGGGCAGCTTCATCCCTGTCTGTCCTTCGCATTGGGATGGGTTTGGGAGAAATTACCCGGAATTGCATGGTATTCCCTCTTTGCCTACGGGATGACGTATGTGTCTTGGATCATGATCTGCGGAGGGATGTTCCGGGCCATCAACTCTTATGGAAACAATTCTCCATCAAACGCCACATTGCTGTATGCTATTGCAGGCGGAGGAAGTCTGTTTTTTGCCTGTGATGCTTATCTTTACATGCAGTATACTCAGCTGGCATTAACGCTTCTTCTGGCAGGCGTGACGTGTTTTGGTTTTTCCTTTCTCTCAAAGAGCTTGGCTGTCCTATATATGTGGTATTTTGTTCGTCCTGCTGGGGCTGGCGTGGAGAGAGAAGAGTATTTATATATTATATCCGTTTTTAACGTTTCAACTGATTCGTTTTTTATACAAATGTTATCGTCGGCAGTGCCCCTTGGAGGAGTATTGGCAAATGGTGACGGTCTTTGTTGTTGTTACCTTGGCTTTTGAAGTCTGCACATGTTGCAGGATAAGATTCTCAGGAAAATGGAATGTTAAAACGATCCTATGAGAATATTGATTTGCAAAGCGTCTATATGGATTATCCTGATTTTTCCAATATGGAGAAAGATTGGAAAAAGCTAAATTTGAGCGGGGAAGAAATCCGGTTAATGAAAGCCAATATGTGGTTTCTTCACTCAGTTCCTGCCGAGGTGAGACTGGAAAAAATGGCCCGGCTTCATCAGGAAGGCAATCATGCGATTCATGGAATAAAAGCATCGGCTGCTGTCAAGCTGCTACTGATCAGCAAATGGGCCGTTCCGTCATTATGGCATTGGGCGTGATGCTGTTGACCACACGGAAATCAAATGTATGGAGTTCTCTGCTTCCCCTGGTATTGCTTCTTTTGTTATATGTTTACATAGGAAGGGTTGCCGGGCGTGTACTTTATGGAACATATCTGACGGCATTTGTTTTTTTGATTATTTCTCCGGAGAAGTGTTCTTTTATCCCTGCGTTGCACTCACGTAAAAAGTGGTTGTGGATTTTGACCGGCCTGCTGGTTTTGGAAACAGTGGCAGGTTGGTTTCTTGCGCAAAGGTGGAACCGGTATTTGAATTTGGAAACAAGTGCGGGAGAATATCACCAACTCCTGTCTAAAAAAGGATCGGTTTTATATTTCAACGATATTTCGTGCTTGTATCCAAGGAATCCCTTTTTACATACGAAAGAGGTGTTTAGTTTTAATAACAGTCTTTCTCCCATTTCATGGTTGGTTTATTTACCGGTTTATGAACAGTTCATGCTGGAACGGTTTGAGAAGGGGTGTTGGTTTGCGTTGTTGCATGATCCTTCCGTCTATTATCTTACGGAAAAGCGTGAGTCCAAACTATTTCCCATGCCGCATGTGCTGCAATACATAAGTAAAAATATGCCGTTGATGTACAGGCTGTTTTGGCGGAAGAGACGGAAAGACATATGGTTTGGAAGCTGAAAACTGTTCCGGATGCGTGAATGGCGCATGGCCGGGATCCTGTAGCGGATAAGGCTTTTTTGATCGCTCTTGCTTCTTTTCGGGACGGGCGGTATACTGCCACCTCAACTATGGACGCAGTATTATTGTTTTCGGACAGGGTGCCCAGAAAGTGGGCATGGGCAAAGATTTGTATGACAAGTATCCTACCGCCAAAGCCCTGATTGAGCAGGCCGACAAGGCTCTGGGGAATCTCTCTCCTCCGTCATGTTTGAAGGCCCCGGCGAAGAACTCACCCGCACCTGCAATTGCCAGCCCGCCCTGTACGTGCATGGTTTGGCCTGCCTCGCCGTGCTGAAGGAATTGCTGCCTGCCCTGAATCCCGTGGCCGCCGCCGGCCTTTCCCGGGGAATTCACGGCCCATGCCGCCGCCGGTACCTACTCTTTTGAAGAAGGGCTACGCCTGGTTCAGAAACGCGGCGCCTTCATGGAGGAAGCCTGCAACGCCACCAAGGGCACCATGGCCGCCATGATCGGCGGTTCCGATGAGAACGTCATCAAGCTGGCGCAGGAATGCGATGTGGACGTAGCCAACTTCAACTGTCCCGGCCAGACCGTCGTTTCCGGTACGGAAGAAGGCGTGGACAAGGCCATTGCCGGAGCCAAGGGCGCCGGATGCAAGATCGCCAAAAAGCTCAACGTGGCGGGCGCCTATCACTCCCGCCTGATGCACAGCGCCATGGTGAAGCTGGCGGAAGAGCTCAAAATGTTTCCTTCGGTACTCCGTCAATGCCCGTGTACTGCAATTATGAAGCGCGCGTGGTGGAGGGTCCCGACGATATCCGCAGCATGCTGGAACACCAGGTGTGCGGTTCCGTGCGTTGGACGGCCTCCATGCAGAAGCTTGTGGACCAGGGCCACCGCCTCTTCATTGAGCTGGGGCCGGGCAAGACCCTGGCCGGCATGATGGGCCGCATCTGCAAGGATGCCACTGTTATTTCCATTGAAGACGTGCCCAGTCTGGAAGCCGCCGTTGCGGAACTGGGCAAAAGTAATGACCGGATTGTTGTTTTTAAACCGCCGGAGCCGTTGGAGGTTCCGGCGGTTTTTCTGTTTCAGGTTCCCTTCTATTTCCTGCAACGGGAGGGCCGTTGCAGGAGAATGGGTTTTTGACGAAGGCCGGGCCTGTTATTACTGTTTGCATGGAACATCCGGACGCCCGCATCAACTAGAACGGATGGAGGACGGGACGTTCTTCCCCTGAAAGGACTTGATTTTTATCCGGCTTTGCTGGATGGCGATGGAGGTATTCTCCGTGGGGAGCCCTCCTTGCGGTTATGGCTGTGAAAAACGGAATGCCGCAGGTCCTTCCGTGTCCAGGAACATATCCATGCGGACGGGTTGCGCTATTTCTCCATGGCCCGGTAACAGTTCAGTGATGCTCTACGGGGTAGGATATGCAACGCATTCTGTTTCAGCAGAAAAGAACGTGTGGGGTATGGAAATACCGCGGTGTTTTCAGCGGTCCGGGTGTCTATGGGAATTTTTCTGATCCCCGGTGAGCAGGTGCATGTATGCCAGCATTTTGCCCATGAAAAACGCTATGGAAGGCAGGAACACCACTTCCATGTACTGGAAGTAGTTCTCCATCACGGAGTGAACAGTACCGCAGGCCATGCTGAACAGGGCAATGGCGTAGAACAGGAAACTGCTTTTCGGAGGACGGCAGGCCAGCAGGGCGGCCGACGTCCGGGGGCGGTCCAGGCGCTCCTGGCGGCGGAATTCCGCCGTGAGGGGCATCCATGTCTGGCAATGTTCTTCCCGGATCATGGTGTCCGGAGGAATTTTTTGGAAGTGAGGCAGAACATGAAGGTCGGCCAGGGCTGACGGGGCCGACGACCTTGTCCTTGACGCGATAGTGATATAATGGGCAATGTTGGGGCATTCTCCCTACATAAGGCATGAAAGGAATTCCGTCAAGAAACAAGAGCGAGAGAAATCCTGCGGGAAAGAGTTTTCATTTTTAACGTCCCTGTTGACCGAACGGATATTTTCTGCATGATACGGAAAACTATCCTGTTATGAAATTGTTTTTCTGTTTGTGCGGCCTGCTTCTGGGAGTGCTTGTCTGTCAGCCTTTCTGAGGCGGTTGATGGCGGGGACCGGAAGGCTGTTCCGCCCGAATGGGTGAAGATGCGTACGCAGGAACATGTTTTGGCGGAAATCAGCCAGGTAATGGGTGCGGGTATTCCCATGCGCATGTTCTTCCTGAAGTGTGATGCGGTGGGTCTGCCGGATGAAGCCTTTCGTTCCGGGGAAAAAGATGAATGTCTGCTGTGTCATGTAGGGGGCTGTTGGATGGCCGGTGGAGCAGGATTGCCTCTTTTTTCCCTGATTTGCCCCCAGGAGGTTGTGTTACGAAGCCGCCTGTTTTGATGGAATCCTGCATATAAGCGCGGAGGGAGTCGGCCGGAAAATGGCGGGGATATTGCAGTCTGGAAGACGAAAAGCGAATTCTGTTTGTTTATTGCCCAATTATCTTCATGTGCTTCCGTCGGAAAAGGTGGAGTGATGTCCCGTTTGGTGTAGGGGCAGGCGGCCCCGACCACATTCCCAAACGTCAAGGTGTGCCGTACCCCGGCCCAAGTTAAAGGAGTTCCTTCAGGGAACCTATTTTGACGCTTGCATGGGAAAAATCCGCCTGGACCGTCACTCGGTTCGGGATGGAAATGACGGGCATGCCCGCACGAAATGCCGCCGTAGTGCCGTTCTGGGAGTCTTCCAATACCAGGCACTGGGAGGGTTGTATCTCCAGATTTTCCGCCGCTCTGAGGAACAGGGCGGGATCCGGCTTGACGGGCAGATTGTCGTCCCGGCAGACGACGGTTTTGAAGTAGGGCATGATGTCAGCTTGTTCAGCCAGCCGTCCACCCAGCGATGAGAGGAGCTGGAGGCCACGGCCATGGGAATTCCTTTTTCCGCCAGGCTGCGGATGAGTTCGCCGGCTCCGGGCAGCAGCCCGGCATGTTCCAGATCGCGTACGATTTCCTTCTGGCGGAGCGCATTGATTTCGTCCCAGTCGAATGTCCTCCCCGTCAGTTTTTCCAGATGGTCGCCGGGGTTCCAGTGGGTGTAGCCGCTGCCCAGGCACTGGTTGAAGAGGTCCAGGGGCAGGGGATGGCCGCAGGAGTCAAATACCCGCAGCCATGAAGCGTAAATGGCGTATTCCGTGTCCACCAGCAGGCCGTCGAAGTCGAAGATTACGGCGCTTGCCCGGCGCAGCAGGTTCCGCGCTTTTTCCACATTTGCACGGTCTTCAGGAATTGAGTCAGGTGGTCATGGGCGGGCGTTTTTTCCAGGCCTTTCAGCATTTCCAGGAAGCTTCTGTGCGCCAGCCTGGTCTGGAACAGTCGGATGGCAATGATGGTGTAAATGATGTTGGGCATCAGGCGCCCAGCCAGGTAGGCAGGTACCCGGCGGATGCCAGGGTGGGGAAGAATTCATACAGGAACAGCATGGCCGCCGCCAGGAACAGAGCAATGCCTATGCCGGACATCGTGGAGCGCCTCTGGAACGTGATGGCGGAGGGAATGGCGATGAACGTCAGGATGATGCAGGAAAACATGCGCGCAATTCTTACGTGCCACTCCGTTTCCAGACTTCTGAGCTGCTTGGCATTGGTGGATCCGGCCTTGATGATTTCCTGCAGGGCCGGTGTTCCCTGGGTATCTACCCGGACATTGGGGGAGATGAGCTGCCACGGAGTTTCGGAATAAGGTTTTTTCCGCGTTTGATACCCGTCTCCGGAGAATAGGGGCACTTCGTTTGATTCCCGGGGCTGCTGCTGGGGATAAGCTCGTTCGATGGCATGGAGGAAGGTCCACGTTCTGGAATGAGGGTCCCAGGAGGCTTCGTCCGCGAAGAGTTCGTATTCCATTTTTCCCGGAGCGCCGAATTGTTCTACGCGCACCTGCCTGAAGGGTTCGCCCGGGGAGTCTATGCCGGGCGGATCGCCGATGTACCAGATTCGGGATTCGGCGTCATTCTTGTAAATAATGCTCCGGGAGTCGTCATTGTTGTTCTGGCTCAGGGAGGAGAACATGAGTCTTCGGTACAGCGTGGGAATTCGGCGCCCAGTGAAATCCGAAGATGCCGAAGTAAACGGCAGCGAAGACGGCTCCGATGATGACCGGGGAGTTGATCCGGAGGAGGGACCTGCCGGATTGCAGCATTCCGGTGATTTCCGAGGAGGAGGAAAGCTTGGTGAGTGCCCACAGCGTGCCCAGCAGCAGCGTGTAGGGCAGGATGAGGTTCAGGATCATGGGGAGCTGGCTCAGATAAAAGCGGAAAGTCCCTTCCAGAGGGGATTCCAGATTCATCAGGTTCCCCACATTGTCCGAGAAGTCTCCGATGATGTAAATCAGGGTCAGGATGGCCGTGCACATCATGAATGCAGTGAACCAGGTGCGCGCCACATACCTGTCCATGATGCCGGAGCAGTTGTAGAGGAACATGCCCGCGGCGGGGAGAAAGCAGCCGAGGAGGATCAGCCAGGGGCGCAGAAGCTGTGCAAGAGGATATTCGGACGGCGTGCCTGGGATTTCCCATTGCATCTGGGACCATTCCCGCGGCATCAGGAACCAGGCCGCCACGCCTCCCAGCACAAGCAGGGCAAGGAAGGTGAACCATTGGCGGAGATGTTGTGCCGGGTTTGCCATGAAAAAAGGTGTGTGCCAAGAATGCCAGATCACGGAAGGGAAATAAAGCGTTATTTCCCTTTCGGAAGTTGTGGAAAGCGGCTCAATCCCCTGTGGCGGCAGGAGAAGCGGTGGCTGCCGGTGCGTTCACGGGGCGGACGCACGCCTCCGGAAATGCCGGAGATGCCGCATTTTGCGGGTTCCCGGGAATCTCCCGATAGAAGTTGGTGGTTGTCAACGTAGTCTGGATGGGATAAAAGTTTTCCCGTCAACAATTTTCCGGGTGCTTCCTTTTCCATGTTCAAGCGTCTTGTTCAACTATTCTTCCTGCTCGTGCTTGTTGCGGTGGCCGGGCTGGTGTGGTTTTCCTGGTATGCCTCCACGCCGCTGCTGGTTCCGGTGGGGGCGGCGGAAAGTTCTGTTCCCGCTTCCGGAGAGTCCATGATTATGGAGCCTGTGGAGGCCGTTTCCGCCGACGGTACGGCGATTTCCGGCTATCTGGTGCGCCCCCGCCTGTCCGGCGCGCTGACGCCGCGCCAGAACCGAGTGAGGGACGCCCTGAAGCTGCGGGGCAACATGCCGCATCTGGATGAAAAGCCGGAACTGGTGGTGATCTGTACTTCCTGGGACAACGGCGTGCAGGGTTCCCTCCCCCTGGCGGAAGGCCTGACCGGAGCCGGATATTCCTGCCTGGTCTGGAATCCCCGCGGCAGGGACAATGCGCGGCCATACTGCACGTACGGATTGAAGGAGTATGCCGACGTTACCGCCCTGCTTGACACCGTGGGAGAGAAAACGGGAGGTTTGCCGCCCGTGGCCGCCGTGGGGCAGGGTTTCGGGGCGGCCGTGCTGTTGAAGGCCGCTTCCGAAGACCCCCGCATCCGCTGCATGGTGTCCATGGACTGCTTCCCCTCCTTGAAGACGGTGGCGATGCGGGAGATGGAGCAGGAGTGGGGGAAACCGTTGTGCTATCCCGCTTTCTGGCTCATGGATGCCGGGGTGGCGTGGCGCGCGGATTTCAGCACGTTTGACGTGGCTCCGGTGGATTATGCCCTGAAGCTGGATTATCCGGCCATGGTCGTCTGCACCAACCAGTATTTTTTTCCACCCTGGAAGATTCCTTGAGCATTTACGATTCCCTGAAGGACGACAAGAAGCAGCTTTATGAATCCATCCGGGAAGGGGAGCCCTACGGAACGAAGGAGCGGACCTTCCTCCATGTCATTGAAGGAAAGAAGGGTGAGAAATTTGAGAAAAACTATAAAGTGAACGTGTATGATGGGGATGACGAGCTGCAGGCTGGCATTGCGGAGTGGATTCATGACAATACCCGCATGCCCATGCCCAGGGTGTTGATGAATGAATTCTACCGTTTTCCCGTGACGGCTGCGGCGCCGTCCGGCAGATGAGCCGTGCTCCCCGTTTTGTTTCATGGTGCAGCATAGTGAATATCCCGTGAGTGAATATCAGGACAACAGCGGAGAACTCCGCGAAAACCGCCGCAGGCGCAGCCGTTTCATTCTGCCTGCGCCGCGCCATTTGGCGGCTGTGGCCGTGGGTGGCGTTCTGGCGGCGCTGCTGGTGCATTATCTCGGATTTATTGTTCTGAGCTGGTTCGACCTGGGGATTCATGTCCACAAGACTGTCGCGGAGGAGCCGGCTTCAAAGCCGCTTCCTGAGAAAATCGTTCTGAAGGCGGACGACCGTCCGGCTCCGGACGTGACGGAAATTCCTGAAATGCCGGTGGTTGAGCAGATCAAGGAACTGCCCCCTCCGGAACTGCCCGATTTGGAGGACATGCTTCCGGAACAGGTGGTGATTGCACCGGGAGAAACCAGTTTTTCCGCTGATCCCGTCTCTCCGTCCCCTCCGGAATCCCTCTCCCCCCAAATGCCCCTGGTGGACATGAAATCCATTGCCCAGGGGCTTCCGGAGCTTTCCCCTCCGGAAGCGCTGAAGCCTTCCGCCAGTCCGGCGACCGTCAAGACGGCGGAGCCGGAGATGGTCAATCCGGATGAATGGTACAATAACAAGCTGAAGGGCGCAGGCGGCCAGGACGATTCCCATTTGCCGGACGGCAGCAAGTCCCTGGCCCAGCTGATGGCCCAGTCCAATCTGGGGAAGGACAGCGGGTACAGCAGGCTGGGGGCGGATCTCCTGTTTGAGTACAACAAGGCGGTGATGAAGAATTCCGCCCGTCTCAGCATGCTCCAGCTTGCGGGGCTGATGATGAAGAATCCGGACACGATTTTCATTGTGGAGGGGCACACGGACAGTTTCGGCTCCGAGGAATATAACGCCGTGCTTTCCCTCATGCGGGCGAACGCGGTGCGCCAGTGGCTGCTAGATAACGGCATTTCACTGACGCGGCCCAACGGGGAATGCAGGCTGTACATCAGGGCTTGCGGGGCTTCCCGCCCCGTGGTGTCCACCAAGGGGGACCAGAATGCGCAGGCCGCCAACCGGCGCGTGGAAATCCACATGCGCAAGCCGGGAGAGGAGATTCCTGCCGGCAGTCTTCCCGTCACTCATGCCGTGGACATGAACACGCCCATCGCCCGCCAGGTGCGTGCGGGCGTGGGGGCCAAAGCGAAGCTTCCCGCTGCGGCGGAAGGCAATCCCGCCGTTTCCTCTCCGCCCGCCCGTCCTGCTGCTCCTGCCGCTCCTGCCGTGAAGCCTCCGGCAAGCCCCCAGCCGCAGAAGGAACGGATTCCCGTGGCAGAGCCCGTGCCTGAAACCATCCCGTCCGCGGAACCGGTGGAGGAGGATATTCCCAATGCCGAACCGGTGGAAGACGACATTCCGCTGGCGGAACCCGTGGTGGAAGCGAGCGGCGCTGTGGGAATGAAGGGAGGACTGGCCTGAGATGGAATTGATGCGTTTTCTTCCGATCCGGGCACTTCCGCTGCCCGGAGAGTCCCGGTACCTTTTTTCGTTCGATTTTGACGATACTCTGTTCACCCTGGGCGGTCCTGCCGGGGAGCGCCGCAGTTTTTTCCGCCTCATGCGTGCGCTCCGGGCGCGCTATGGCGTGCTTTGGGGCATCAATACGGGACGTGACCCGGTTTATCTGAGGGAGGGCCTGATGGACATGTTTCAGGATGATCCGGAAGCGTTTGCCCCGGATTTTACCGTGACCATGGAACGCAACGTCCATCTGGCGGATGCGGAAGGCCGCCTGATGCCCGGCGTGTGCTGGAACGATGCATGTGCGGTTGCCCATGATTCCCTGTTCAGCCGGTATGGCCGCATGCTGGAGGAGTTGATGGAGCATCTGGAAAAGCAGTTTTCCGGGCTGGAGCTCCAGAGGCAGCAGCATGACGCCTTTTCCCTGGTGGTGAACGATGCGCGGGGGCTGGATGCCGTGTCCGGCGTGATTCATGGAACGGTGGCCCCTTACGAGGAAATCGTCACGCAGAGGGCGGGGCCTTACCTGCGTTTCAGCCACCGGGATTACAACAAGGGAACGGCTCTGGCTTTTGTAGCGTCCCGGTTCGGCATCCCTCATGCTCATGCGGCCATTTTCGGCGACGGGCACAATGACCTGGACGCCATGAGGAATTTGCCGGAAGCGTTCCGTTGCTGTCCGTCCAATGCGGCGGATGAAGTGAAGGCCATGGTCGCTTCCGGCCACGGCTACATCAGTCCAAAAGCGCGAACCATGGGAGTGCTGGACGGCCTGGTGAACGGAGCCCTTCCGCATTTCGGCATGCGGACGGATGTCTTGAAGGCAGCGGAACGGAAACGAGGTGCGGATGAACCGCTTGCCGAATGAGCTTCTTTGCCGGGGATTGGGAAGCGGCGCATTATATTGTGCAAGGGACGGAAAGAATCCTGTTGACAAGGTCCTTTTCCCATGCAGAAATAATGTAAATCTTTATTTCTAATTTCATGCATGTTTCTTCGTTGGCCCGCAAGGCAGGCAGGGGCTCTGCCGTAGGATGGTTCCTGGTGCTGCTGTTGATTTGCGGCGCCGGAGCCGGGTATTATCTGTATCAGGACAATCAGGAAAAGAAAAGGGTGGCGCAGGAGTTGACCGCTGAACGCCAGGCAAAGGAAAAAGCCATGAAGGCCGCCGCTGAAAAACAGAGAAAGCAGCGGGAAAAGGAAATAAGGGAACGCCGGGAGAAGGAGCGGGAAGCCGCCGAACTGGCCAGGGAGGAAGCGAGAAAGAAGAAGGAGGCCCTGGAACAGGAGGCGGCGCAAAAGCTTCAGGAGCAGGCCAAGCGGGAGGAAGCGGAAAAGAGGAGGAGGGAAGAGCTGGAACGCCGTGAGCGGGAGGAACAGGAGCGCCGGCAGGAAGAACCCGACGAGGAGGAAGAGCCGGAACCCGAGGGGCGCTTTCCGCAGCCCGTCAAGAATCCCATGCCGGATCTTTCCGTGTACGCCACCGTCTGCAAGGATGAAATACCGATGGATGCCGACAAGCCTCTGGAAACATGGTCATGGGACAAGGCTGAAAAATTGGCAGGCATGGAGGAATTCCCTTCCGGAAGTACACCGTGGAAAAGAGGGACGGATGACAAGCGCATGGATGACCTGCTGGAAAGGTGCCGTTCCTGGAAGGACGACAAGCCTTCCTCCCTGAAGGCCTGCTCGGCGGCAAAGGATTTTCCCGGAGCTCCGGAGGACGGCGCTTCGCTTGTGAGGCGCACGGTGGAGATAGATTCCAACATCACGGGCTGGCACAGCACGGGTCTGTATGCCCCGCCGGGAGCGGAAATTTCATGTTCCCTGTCCGGGGCGCCCAAGGAGAGTTCTCTCGGAATCCGCATCGGGTGCCATACGGACAGCCTGCACAAGCTGGATGCCTGGAGAAGGGTTCCGGAAATAACGGTACAGGTTCCGGCGGACCGGGGGCGCGTGAAGCTGGTGAATCCGATGGGCGGCCTGGTGTATGTGAACGTGGGCAAGCGTTCCAAGAGGGGACGGATCTTCAAGGTGCAGATTTCCGGAGCCACTCCGGCGCCTCTCTTTATTCTGGGGGTGACCACTCCGGAACAGTGGGCGGCTCAGTTGGAAAATTGCAAGGCCCCGTGGGGGGAAATCCGCATGCCGCGCCTGGTGATGACCATGCCGGTGGAGCAGTTGAAACGCTGCCCCGACGTTCAGAAGGTGGCGGAATTCCTGCAAAAGAACATGGCGCTCCAGGATTGGATCATGGGGTGGGATACCAAGCCGGACCGCCTTCATCATCCCATGCGCTTTGTCGTGGACAGGCAGATTTCCGCGGGGGCCGGGCACTCCGGCTATCCCGCCATGGCGACGACCGACTGGACGAATTCAATCGCCAGCGGCGCCATCGTCAATTCCGGAAGCTGGGGGCTTTGGCATGAACTGGGGCACAACCATCAGGCGCCTCCGTTCACGATGGAGGGGCAGACGGAAGTTTCCGTCAACATTTTCTCCATGCTCTGTGAAGTGATGGGGACGGGCAAGAGTTACGAGTCCTGCTGGGGAGGGGGCATGGGGCCGTACGGCATGAGCTCCGAACTGAAGAAATATTTTACCGGAAGCCAGACTTACAGGGACGCTCCCAACAAGGTGCAGCTCTTCTTCTGGGTGGAGCTGATGTACCATCTGGGGTTTGACGCCTTCCGGCAGGTGGCCCTGCAATACCATGACAAGCCTTACGACAATGGCAAGTTAAGCGATGAAAAGAAATGGGAATGGGTGATGTCCGCCTTTTCCAAGGTGACGGGAAAGAACATGGGACCCTTCTTTGAAATCTGGCGCATGCCCGTTTCCGAACACGCCAGGGCCAAAATGAAAAACCTGCCTGTCTGGCTGCCTTCCGGCGATTATCCCGCCTGTTATACGCGGGATGAATAGAAGAGGGGAAATGGCCTGGAAACGGGCTTCTCCCCGGTGCCATACTCGCGTCTGGACGGTTCCGGCGGCGCGGATTAGGATGCCGGGGTTGAATGAAATGGCTGAATGACTGGCTGGGCTTTTTCAAGCCCCTTCAGGTGAAGAACCTGCAAATTTTCTGGTCCGGGCAGGCGTGCGCCCTGATCGGAATGTGGCTGCAGGTTACAGCCATGGGGATTCTGGTTTACAGCATTTCCGGCGGTTCCGCCACGGCGGTGGGTTTACTGGCCGCCCTGAATGCGCTGCCCTTCTTTTTGGGAGGCATGCTGCTGGCCGGACTGGGCGACCGCTTTGACCGCCGCAAGCTGCTGATTGCCGTGCAATCCGTGCAATGGCTGGTGGCGGCGGTCCTGTTTCTTCTGACGTTTCTGGATGCCCTGCAATTGTGGCATTTGTATGCGGCGGGGCTGGTCATGGGCATCAACCAGACGGTGGGTTTTCCCACGCAGCAGGCGTTTGTGGGGGACCTGATCCCCCGGAAGCAGCTCCAGGAGGCGGTGGGGATGTATTCCCTGGTATTCAATACGTGCAGGGCGGTGGGCCCGGCTTTGGCAGGCTATATCATTGCGGAATGGGGGGCGGCCACCGCTTTCGGCGGCAATGTCCTGGCCAGTCTTCCGCTGATCGGCTGCCTGGTTTCCCTGAAAGGCCGCATTTCCGACACCGCCGCGCCGAAAAAGCAGCGCGGTTCCGGCAGAAAGGTTTCCGGTCTCAAGGCGGTATTGTCCACCCGCAGCCTGCTGTTCATCATGCTCAGCGCCCTGATCCAGAATATTTGCGGGCAGTCCCTCTACCAGATTGTTCCGGCCCTGATGCACGGGAATCCCCGCAATACCGGACTGATACTGGGAGCGGTGGGGGCCGGAGCCATGGTCAGCATCCTGCTGGTAATGCCCTTTGCGCGCAAAAGCGACAGGGTGGGGGCCAAGCTTTCTTCCGGCACCCTGTGGATGGGGAGCGCCCTTTGCGTAGCCGGCATTGTCAACGTGGTGGAGGTGCAGGCCCTGTGCTTCTTTTTTGCGGGCCTGGCTACCTCCACGCTGTTTGTTACCTCTTCTTCCGCCGTTCAGCTTCTGGCGCCTCCGGAAAGGAAATCCGCCATTCTGGGGCTTTTCAGCATCGTCACGATCGGAGTGCAGCCGTTGGCCGCCATGGGCTGGGGGGCCGTGGTGGATTCCCTGGGAGTCCAAGCGACGATTATCATGGCCGGAGGGCTGGAAGCCCTGTTCTCCATCTGGATGCTCAGCGTGCCTTTCTGGCGCAATTTCAGGTTTACCCCGGATGACTGCCCGGAAGGACCATGAAGGATTATGGGTTATCCATTGTTATTGAAAAATGAATTGCCAACATTTTTCCGTTTTGTTAGATGTTGATAATGAAAGCTTTTTTTTCATGAAGTTCCTTGCTGCCGGCATCGCCTGCTGCGGGCTGTCCGGTGCAGAGTTGCCCCTTCCGGAACCTGCGCCGCTGCAGGGACAGCAAGTGTGTTCCATTCCTGCGGGAAAACAGGGAGCGGGGAGTGCCATTTTTTCCCCTGATGGGAGCCGCCTGCTGGTTTGAGGAAAGGGCGTGCCTTCCCTGTGGGCCATTCCTTCGGGAAAGAAAGTCGCGGATTTGGTGCGCCCCCTTTATGGGACGAGCCTTCCTTATGGAACAGTTTTCTTTTTCCGGCGATGGATCACGCATTCTGGCGGAAACGGGCAGGGGCAGAATGGTTATTTTTATACCGTGTGGGATGCCGTGGCGGGAACTCTTCTTGGAAAGACGCAGGGGCCTTATAAAAGGCAAGCGGTTTTCAGGGTTTGCTGAGTCCGGATGGTTCCCTGCTTTTAGGGAGGAGAAGTGTAAAGGGCTGGACGGTACATGAAGTGACGGAGGAAGGCATCAGTCCGTCATTTCGTCCCGTATCGGAGAAGGGGAAGTTTTCACGTATTCCCCGGACGGAGGCAAGGCAGCGTTTTTGATCATAACGGGTATGTAGCCGTCTGGGATTTGTTGCTGGGAAAAGAACTCTGGAAGAAACCGGGAGGAAGAAAAGGCGCTTCCGTGGATGTCGTCCGGTTCAGTAAAGACGGTTCGGCAGTGTTTGTAGCAGACAGGGTGGGAGAATGTGCGGAAATATATGATCTGGAGTATCGTCGGATTCTGGAGAAAACCGGGGTGGCAGACCGGCAGACGATTTCTTCCTGGGGCTCCCTGTTCGGCATCGTCAAACCATTTTCCAGAATATGCTTTGATCCCGAAAACAAGGTAATGCGGAAGGTGGATTTGCCCGTTTCCACCATGCGCAGCCAATTGAAGGAAGCTTCAGGAAAATTGGAAAATCCTCTTAGTACGAAGAGGAATGCGGACTTTGAATTAAATAATCCGCCGGATATTTTTTATGTGACCCGGGACGGGCGTTATGCTGTGATGGCGCAGTTTTCCGGATGCTCCATGTATAATTACGAACCGGCAGTGTTGATCTGGGATATTGGGAAAAAGAGGGCCTCCGGGGATGTCGTGTACTGGTTTCCTTCATTTTCTACATGGAGATTTCTCCGGGGAAAAATATTTGCATTTCCATGGTGGAAACAAGGCGCCTGAAGGAGTTGTCTCTTTCGCCTCGGGGACGCCCATGAAAGCTCCGGGAAAAATCCTGGCTTTTTCCGCGGACGATTCCATGATCGCCTGGCTGGACGGCGAGAATGTGAGGGTTTGGAAAATATCCGGAAACGGAGAGTCCGGCAATTAATGCCCGGTTTCTTCCTCATGCTCGGAATAGCTGATGCCCAGCATGCAGATGTCGTCCGCCTGGTTGGTGCAGCCCGTGAATTGGCTACGCAGGTAAGGGCCTGATGCACGAAATCCTTGGTAGTCTTGGCCGTGGAATTGTTGAAGTAATCAATCAGGCGTTCCACTCCCATCTCTTCGCCTTCCGCGTTGGCGGCTTCTGTCAGGCCGTCCGTGTACATCAGGATGCGTGAACCCGGAAGGAGGGAAACTGGGCATTCTGGTAGGCGGCGTCATCCAGCAGGCCCATGGCGATGCCGCGGGGCAGGGGCATCTTGCGTGCGATTCCGTCCGGCCCCAGCACGATGGGATGCGGGTGGCCCGCCGTGGAGGCGGTCATGACGCCCGTTTCCAGGTCCAGGTAAATATAAACGGCGGAGGCGAACATGGTGGTGTTGGCCCTTTGCAGTATTTTGGAAAGCTGGTGGTTGAGGGAAGTGAGGAATGCGGCGGGATTGTCCGCCAGGTGGGAAAGCTGTTCCATCAGGCCCCGGAGCATGGAGGCGATCAGGGCGGCGCGGATGCCGTGCCCCATCACGTCGCAGACGATGGCCCCTCACGCCGGAGTCGCCTACGGGGAAGGCGTCGAACCAGTCGCCCGCCACCCCTTCGGAAGGGGTGAAGATGTGGTGGAAGTCCGCCTTCCGGGTCACTCCGCGTTCCGTGCGGGAACGGGAGGGGAGCTCGTAGGGGAGCAGGGCGAACTGGATTTCACGGGCCAGGTCGATTTCCTTTTCCAGGGACTTGTTCCGTTCTTCCAGGATGCGGGCCGTTTCCCTCGCCTTGATCTCCGTCTTGACCAGTTTGGTGACGTCGCTGGAAATGCCCACGATTCCCTTGAGGTCCCCGTTGCGGCCATACCACGGGAATTTGCTGATCTGGCTCCAGGTATCGTCCCTGTGCAGCCATGTTTCATGATGGAGCCGGGCGCGGATGGGGCGGCCGGTCTTCATGATGTCCAGTTCCTCGTTCCGGGAAATGTCGGACATGGTTTTGTCAAAGAAATAGGCGTCCGTCCGTCCGGTCAGGTCCGCCGGAGTGGGGACGCCCAGCTTGTTGGCCGTGGCCGAGTTGGCCAGAACGAAGCGCGATTCCCGGTTCTTGAAATAAATGCTGTCCGGAATGTGTTCAATCAGGGTATGGAACAGGTCCCGGTCCTCCGCGGCGCGCAGTTCCGCCGTCTTGCGCCTGGTGATGTTGACCCAGACGCCTATGAGCATGACGGGGCGGCGCTGCTTGTCCCGGCGCGAGATGCCGTTGACCCGGACCCAGCTCCAGCTTTGGAGTTGAGCTTTTCATCCGGATTTCGATGCGCATGGGCATGTGGGAATGCCCGTCTAGGTACCGGCGCACCTCCTGGGAGAAAAAGGCCTGGTCCTCCTCATGGATGGTGAGTTCCGGCTGGGTGAAAATATTGGGGGCCTTTTTCCTTGCGGCTGGCCCCCATCATGGTCAGGCAGCGGTCCGTGTAGTGGATGACGCCCGTCTTGATATTCAGATGTAGAATCCCTCTTCCGCCGCCGACAGGGCCATCTTGATCTTGTCCCAGGTGAACACCTTCTGGGCGGAATGTCTGTTGCGTGAGGGCGGCATATGCAGTTGCCGCTAATCTAACGACAAAACAGCACCCTTGGCAAGAGACAAAATAAAGGAATCTCATCCCGGCCGGAGGGACGGCCCGGAAAAAGACATGCCGAGAGGTTTCGGACGGCTTTCCTGAAATCTTCCGGGACCGCAAAATGTTGAACGTTGCGGAAAATGCTATTTCCGGTGTTCTTCCTCCTGGGATTGGAGGAATTGCAGCTCCTTTTTCAGAACACTGCCCACGCGGTGCTTGGCAAGGTACACCTGGGCGATGGTGACGCCAAGCTGCCTGCGGACCTTGGCCGCATCCCATTCCCTCAGCACGTAGTAGTCGAAAATCTGGAACTGCTTGGGGGACACCTTGGCCTTGACGCGTTCCAGCGCGGCCTGCAGAAGGTTGTTCTGCCATTCCCGCTCCCATACCTGGTCGAAGTTGTTCTTGCCTTCGTCCGGAATCTTGTCGATAGGGTGTTCCTGGGATTCGCCGGCGTCAGGATTCATCAGCATGGCCGTGTCCTTTTTCCGTTTGCGGAATTGGTCGTTGATGCGCCAGCGGGTCATGTTCCAGAGCCAGAGCTTGAAAGAGCCCTGTTCCGGGTTGTAGATGTTCTTCTTGCTCTGCTTGGCGATGGAAAGAATGGTCTCCTGCACCACGTCCCAGGCTTCGTCCTCCCTTAATCCGGCCTTCAGCGCCACGGAGTAAATGAGCCGCCAGTACGTGCGGTAAAATTCATCCCAGGTGCGCTGGTCTTCCCAATTTTCCAGACGGGCAATCAGGCTTTTCCTGGTATGCTCCGCATACTGGGAAAGCGTATTCTCGTCAGGCTGGGACTCGTTCTTGGGTTGCAATGGAGGCACATTCATGTTTATCATGAATTACGGATGAAAGTGAAGTGAAAGCCGAGTAATGGGAGCGGAATTTTTCACGGCGGTGTTATTCATTCACTACGCTTTTGCGGTAAAAATTCTTTCAGGGAAACGGATATGGTCAGGAAAACGTCCAGGAGCAGGGGATCTTCGGTAATCGCGGCCCTGATTGTGCTGTGCGCGCTGATAGGCTACGGCCTGTCGGAATGGAAACTGCTTCCGGACACGATGGAAGCCGTACCGCGTCCCGGCAGGCGGCGGAGCAGGGAATGGCGCCGGAAAGATCACCCTTCCGGAGAAGGGGGAGCCCGTCAGGATGCTGACTATGAATGCGGGCAACTATTTTGTGCCGGAAGACCGCGGAGAAGCAATTTTCAAGTGAAGTACAAGCCCGTGGAAGCGCGGGAGGCCATAGCGGAGCTCGTCAGGCAATCCGGCGCGGAAATCGTGGGCCTGTCCGAGATGGGCGGGGAAGCCGCCGTGAACGACCTGCAAATGCGGTTGAAAAGAAAGGGCGTGCAGTTGCCGCACAAGGTGCTGGTCATGCGGGACGGTGAAGACCGTGGACTCGCCCTGTTGTCGAAGTACCCCATTGTCAGCAACCGCTCCGTGACGGATATGCCCGTATCGGGAGAACCCAAGCGGCGTAAAACGATGCTCCGAGGTATTCTGGACGCCACCGTAAAAATGCCGGATTCCCGCCAGTTCCGTCTGATAGGCGTTCATTTGAAATCCCGGCTGAGCCGCGACGGCTCCGCGGAGGAGACCCGCAGAAGGGAAGCTTATGCCCTGCGCGACTACCTGAACGGCGTCATGGCCTCCCAGGACGGCATGCCCCTGTTGTTATACGGGGACTTCAATGACGGTCCTGCCGACAGTTCCGTGCAGGTCATCCAGGGTCCGGCGAAAAGGATTCCCGCCTGAACCGTCTGAAACCCCGGGATTCCGCGGAGAAACGTGGACCATCTATTACGAAGACGGCGACACCTACCATTCCTTTGACCACATCTTTATCAACAACACCCTGAAAAACGCCTCGGCCGCAAGCCCCCCATGGGTGTCATCGACCTCCCCCCTCCCGCCAGGCCAGCGACCACCGCGGCATATGGGTGGAGTTGAGATAGATATATTCCAGGATACTCATTCGCATAGAGTTATTCAGGATATTTCACAATATGTTAGATTGTGAATAATGTTGAATATGGGTAAATTATTGATATATTAGATTAATTGGAGGTAGACGGTTATACTACTTCGAACAATTGATAACTATTTATTATAGATTGTAGATATGCGCAACCAAACAAAAAAGACTCGCGCCCTCTGGCTGCACAGATTGGCTTGGTTTTACATATGCGGAGTGATCCCCGTCGTTACCATACTCGTAATATTAGGAGTTATACACACCGATTCTTGGAAACTCTTCGCCTCGGGGTTGGTTATATCGTTATCAATTCTAACTATATTTAAATATCCCGTCGTTTTTGTCTTCAACAAAATGTTACTGCGACAATTTTTTTGTCGACCGTGAAAATGAACGCCGTACGCTTATGCAATTCATCAAAGATAGTAGCGAGCGACGCAGGATTTTTTATGTTACCGGCAAGAAAGGAATAGGAAAAACACTATTACTTCTTCGCCTTGCCAATGACTTGGCAAAGAAAAAAATATGCACAACAGTGTACTACGTGGAAATAGAAGGCAAAGATTCTTCTATATTACATAAGTGTCTTGAAATGATAGGGATCCCCCCCCGATGAAAAAATTGGAACAGCTGCATCCCTGGCTGCATATCTTGATCAAGCATCTCGTTACCCCAAAATCGTATTTATCCTGGATGGCATTGATAGAAACAGGAAAAGAGATGCTGACAAGTTTGCTGAAATACTGACAAATTCATCCAAAAACATCTCTATCATTATTGGAATTACAATAGAATCACTAGTATACAGCCAAACTATCACGTTATATGGAAATTTGAAACCAGATATATTTGGGTGCCTCCATTTGCATGAGTTGGAAAAAAAGTTTACAACATTTCAATAACTGATCCTGAAAAAGATTCTTCGTTTGTCAAGCGGCATTCAACCTATGTACGCATATTAATAGATTTGGAACATCAAAATAGGGCTCTAAATCTTTCTAATATTGAAACTATTGATGAAATAATATGGCAGCAATACTCTTTTTCAGTAATGAGTCAAAAAAAGATCGTGATGTTAATGGCTTACTTAAAGCTTATGGGAGTTGACTCGCTTCCTGAACGGAAAATATACGATATTATCCCTGATAGCACACCTCACCATGTATGTGCAGTCCTCGATTCTTCATTGATATATCGAGAAAATGATACAAGAGATGGAAATATACGGATGAATGATTTGGTAGCAGAATCCTGTCGTAAATGCTGCAACAAAAATCAAGCTGTGGAAATGATTAAAAATTCGCATGAACATCTGGAAAATATTTTTGATGGTACGTTGAATGTTTCTTTATTGATGTTAAGCGACACTCATTTTTCAGAAGAAACTGGTCGCGAAATTAAAAAATCTTTTGGACGGCAAACAGTATTTATTTCTCGAACGTCTGTGGCAATATGAGCAAATCGGTTATCTCAATTCGTCACTTAAAGAAAGCCATTCGAATAATCAATATTTTAATTACTGTTATTTAAACTCCTTGTTGCAACTGGGACAATACCGAAGGGCATACTCGGAATTAGCTCGTTTGGAGGAAATAGATTCTGCTCTGCCAACTTTGAGACCCACAGAAAATATGAATGCAGAAGATTTTGATATGCTATTTCTCATTATCGATTTGCATCATCTAAGCAATCGGTTTTCTTTTGCCATAAGCGAAATCGACGCTTTTCTGCAACATCTCCCCAAGGTTTTCAAGAACCAAATACAAGAGGCCAAGCTTTTATATTTAAAGGCTCACATATTAAAAGCATCAGGGAAGCGACTTGCTTTTGGCTGATAATATTCTTAGAGGCTTGGATAAGAACACTAATATACAAAATCTTGAGTTGCAAATGAAAAATTCTCTACTCGCGTATCGCTATCTATCTATTCTGGGATACGTCATTCGATTACGAGGCATCATTTAACAGGATAGACACGCTTGCCAAAGAGATTGGAGAATCTCCCGTCATAATGCATGCGCAACGGCATCGGGCGATTTACACACTGAAGAAACTTCAAGACATAGAATCTGCTCTTACTATTGTAAATAATGCTTTGCGCAGTCTAGAAAAAACTCAGTACAGAATTATTTATGATTTATACTTTGAAAAAGCTGAACTTTTTTACGAATAAAATCTTATGCCGCAGAAAACCAGAATCGAAAAGTAAAAAATGAAATTCTTTTCCCTTTATAATCAGGCTATTGCATTTGCTGATGAAAACGGTGATCTCAATCTGCGGACAATGTCCCAGCTAGGTAAAATTTTAACATTACACCAGTTCCATGACATCATCCAGAGTGAACAATTAAATGAAGTACAAAAAATAATGACTGATTTATCCGATGAAGCTCACAACCACGTACTATCAATAAACTATGCTTGTGCATGTTATGTCGAGAATCTGCTTCGAGGCGGGGAAATTGATCAAAATCAAACTAGATATTGGGAAAAAATGCAATATGCCGACTTGGCGCACGCCGCTCAACATGGAGGACCAGTTAAATTAACCGTCATGTAAGCAGTTGAAGACATCATGATACGTTTGCTCGGAAAAAGTATAATGGACATCTTTCTTTGAACGCAAGATATTAAGTTTTCTTTCTACTTCGTCATAGTTGTATGTATCCTGCGTGAGCTGATAAAAAACATCAGCAAGTTGCTCTGGTCCATCTTCCTCCCAACCATGGCGTAATTTGCTGAACTCCTATCCGTATTCCCTGAATCGCGATAGAGCCTTTTATACCTTCCGTTTAAACTTATCCTATGTGATTGGCTTCTGTGAAGAAATCTTGTTATCTCATTTTCTTTCATGGATATAAATATTTGATGAGTGTCTGTATACAAATCATTGCAGGCTCGAATTACTTGCACTCCCAGTTTCTCAAGATAACGCCCTAGTTTGTTGGCATTGTTTATAATTTGCTTACTATATTGTTCACCAAACATTTCCATCTCGATAAGAACAAGAATGAGACTAAGAATCTGATGAAATTGCACATTTCGTAGATAATCTGGATTAATTTTGTATCAATGAGATTCATCAGTTTCTGATTATTCGTCATGATTAATCCGCTAGTCGGCCCGGGAAGCGTTTTTGTGAGTGGCTCCCATTAAAAACAAATGGAACTTCATTTGCTGAAAAATGGAAGGGATTGGAATTGATTTTCCAGATATTAAACCTAAAGTTTGAGTTGCATCGTAAATAATTATAAAATCTTCTGATACTTCCAGATTTTGCAAAGATGGTTGAAACAAAATGTCAGATGGACATATAAGCATACCGTCAATTTTTTCCTTTTACGTAATGCTTTAATTTTTCATAGTCAAAGTCCATTATCTCATAATCAAACGGCGCATATATATTTTATACCAAGCCGATGGCATATAAGAGGCATGGAACCATGACCTCCACTATCATTTCCGATGATATAAGCAAAGTACTACCCGGTTGAAAGAGACTCATCAGGAGGATCATAACGGCATTGACACCTGATAATGTCCTTGCATCTGAATAATTACTTTGGAATAAGTCAAAACATTGTCGATTGAGGACTGTAGAACTTAAATAAATGTTCCCGCTTCCATGAAATTATGTTCGGTCTCCAGCCTGATAATACCTCCCATAATGTATTTCTCCTGAATAAAGGAATCTAACGGAATTTTTCCGAACGGCGATATGGCGTTTTCCGCTGCACACAAAGGTAGAAGGCGCTTTTCTTCATACTGTAGTTCCTGACAAATTTTCTGAAACTCTTCTAAATTACCATTCATTTGTTAATTTCTCTGATAATAAATAGTTATCACTCTTTAGGAGAAGATTCTTAACCTTCTCCTTGGATGAAAATTTGAAGAATGACTTTTTGTTTGGCGGTGCTGACGTGGGTGTAGATTTGGGTGGTGGCGAGTGAGCTGTGGCCGAGAATGGTTCATGATGTATTGATGTCTACACCTTCTTTCCAAGAGGAGGTGGCGAAGGTATGGCGGAATGTGTGGGGCGTTACGGTTTGAGGATGCCGGATTTCAAGGCCAGTTTTTGACCATGATTCTTACCGACTGGGAGGAGGTTATGGCCTTCGGTTGATGAAGAAGCATGTGTTTGGCCGCGATGAGGACAGACACAGGCGCTGGTATTCCCGGAGGGCTTCAAGAATAGCCTCCTGGCATATTTGAATGACACGCTCCTTGCCGCCTTTTCCATAGACTTTGATGAAGCCGTTAGCGAGGTTTACGGAGGAAAGGCGCAGGGCACATAGTTCCGATACCCGGATGCCGGTGCCGAATAAGAGTTCT
>VOFH01003301.1_pt1 | contig 58891 bp, 69 predicted proteins | sample 5384091 | NCBI WGS metagenome assembly VOFH01 (sample SAMN12384727, study PRJNA508395) | human gut metagenome | isolation source: healthy gut G | host: Homo sapiens | reverse complement strand
TTTATTACAGATTACTTTTATCATGATATTTGTGAATTATTTATAGCATCAAGAGGTATTCACAAGATATCAGAGGAGAAAGTAAAGTTTATAAAAATAGATATACATAATACCCAAAATATAGAATCTGTTATTAAACAATTTGATATTATAATTTTGGCACTTGGTCCTTTTTCATGTGTAGGAACAGATATTTATACAATTTGTTTAAGAAATCACGTAATATGTGTTGATATTAATGATGACTATGGACATAGTGGACGTGTACTAGAAATAAAAAATGAGAACATAACAAATTTTCGGGGAACAATTTTTACAGGAATGGGATTATGTCCAGGGTTGACAACTTTCATGCTAGAATATGCTGCAGAACAATTAAAAAAAACTGTTTTAGAAGCCGAATTGAGAATCTATTTTGGAGCAGGTGTTGTTTCTGGAACAGCTTCAATAATCAATATGTTTGAGGGTTTTAAAGATGACCTGATGCTCCTTTCAGAAAGGGAAATCCGAAGAATAAAACCAACTAAATATCATTCAGATAGAACTTTTACTTTTGATCGTTTTCATTCCAATATGCCATTAATATTCTTTTCTAGTCCTGAAATAAGGACTATACAACGAGCTAGTCGATTTGAAGAACTACAAAATTTTGATTGTGCTTTTCATCTGCAAAATCTTCCTATGGGCATAGTTCCCTTACTAAGAAAGAGCTCTTTTATTAGAAAATTGATTTGTAAAATGGTCAATAAACAACAGGGGCAATTGGAGAAAAATGAGAAAAACGAGAAATCTGTGATAGTATGTACTTATGTAAGAAATCAAAATTCTATTGTAAAATGTTTATTGCACTCAGATTCCTCATTTAGATTAACAGGAGTATTTTGTGCGGTAATTGTGCTCTCGATAATAAAAGGATGTATACCAATTATGCCTGGCATCTTTACTTTTGAAGACATAAATATCAATCTGCACATGTTAAACGAAATATTAAAAAACAACAACATAAATATATCTATAGAGGAATAGTATTATGGTTTACAATAAATATATAGGAATAATAGGTGGAACTGGAACAATTGGTACTATTATAGTTAAATATTTGGTACAACTACAAACTCACTTCCATGTTTTAATTGGTGGTAGGAGATCCATAAAAGAAATATCTATGTCTACATTTTATAATAGTGAGCGACTTAAGTATAACCAAATGAACTATAACAATGATGTAGAATTGGATAATTTTTGTTCTCAATGTTTGTTGGTTATTAATGCTGTTGGACCTTCATTTAAAATAAATGACAAGATTGCCTTACATGCATTAAGAAATAATTGCCACTACATCGATATAGGAGGATATGGCATTTTGCGTGATTTATTAAAACCATATGAAAAAAGCATTGAAGCTCAGAAACTTTGCTTTATTATAGGTGTTGGTTGGATGCCTGGTATTTCAGGCGTATTTTCTAAAACTATTATAGAGACTCATTTAAACAGCCCTGAGAATACTAATTTTAATATCTATTATGGTGCTGTTGATAATTGGTCATATAGTTCAACTTATGATCTGGCAGCATCATCTATGGGAAAAACACGTTCCTATGTTTATTCTCATGGAAAGGAAATACAGGTGTCTCCTTTTCGATATACACATCACAAATTTTTTCCTTTCATTGGACATAAAAAAATATGTATGCCATCATTTGACGAACAATTAACTCAATTGGCTACTTCTTTAAAACAAATAAGAAAGATATCAACATTCATTATGCTAAATGACTATATCTCAATGGGGAAGTTTATGTTTATAAAGATCTTTTATAAACATAATTTAAATAAAGCAACACTTATGTTGCAAGATGATTATCAACGTCTCGTTAAGAAAGAGAATAAGTGGGGAAGTGTAATTTGTCAAGTTTCTAAAATAGAGCCAGAAAGAAAGATAGATACCTTTTACTATTTATATACAAAAAATAATTTATTATATACTGCATTACACTACTGTCCCGTAAAAGTGGATAAATAGTTCTTTGAAATTATTGAAATATAGTCAATTACACGGTTTTTTGAAATGAAACGGACTTGATTTTGCAACTTTGCAGTCTAATACAAATGGCTGCTATGTTCCAAGACAAATACGTATTCTCTCAATTAACCGCTTTTCTGAACAGGACTCAGTTCAACAACTATGTTCGCAAGTATGATGGCAACAGATATGTGAAACATTTCACTTGCTGGAATCAGATGCTCGCGATGATGTTTGGACAACTGAGTAACCGTGAGAGCCTGCGAGACTTAGTCGTTGCTTTCGAGGCGCATAGGGCCAAGCAATATCATCTTGGTTTAGGTCGTGAACCGATAGCCAAGACAACTCTTGCGACAGCGAACCAGAACCGTGATTACAGAATCTTCGAAGACTTTGCATTCTATATGATGAAGGAAGCCTGCGAGAAGCGGACGACCAACATCCTTGACATTTCCGGAAAGAAATATGCGTTTGATTCAACAACGATTCCGTTGTGTCTTGCAACATTCCCATGGGCAAAGTTCCGAAGCAAGAAAGGAGGGGTGAAAGCTCATGTCTTATACGACATTGAAGCACAAGTTCCTGCCTTCTATACTGTAACTACTGCATCAAAGCATGATTCCACAGCAATGTCTTCAATCCATTATGAACCAAATGCTTATTATATATTCGACAGGGCTTATGACTCCTTTAAAGAACTCTATAGGATACATCTTACAGACTCTTTCTTTGTTGTCAGAGCCAAGACGAACTTAAAGTATAAGACAGTCAGATGGAAGCGAAGAATGCCAAAGAACATAATGACAGATGCGGAAGTGAAACTGACCGGATATCTCTCCGAGAAAAAATATCCTGAGTCATTCAGACTCGTCCGATATTACGACGAAGAGGATGACCGTGAGTTCACTTTTTTGACGAATGCAAAACAACTTTCTGCACTGGATGTCGCCGATCTTTATAAGAAAAGATGGTTAATCGAGCTGTTCTTCAAATGGCTCAAGCAGCATCTCAAGATAAAGAAATTCTGGGGCACAACAGAGAACGCTGTTCGCATACAAATCAGTGTGGCTATTATCACGTACTGTCTTGTGGCTATTGTCCAACATGATATGAAGTTGAAACGTTCAACCTATGAAGTTTTACAAATTCTCAGCATATCATTGACTGACAAAACCCACTTGCGTGACCTGTTCGACAAGACTAATTTCAATGATGTCAAAGATCTAAATGATCCCCTGATTCCGGGGCTTTTTGATTAATTGTTTAACTCGTCCCATTTTAACGGGACACTAATGACTGCATTACCTGCTGTTATTACTACTCAATACATTTTAGAAGGTAAAACAAAAATAGGATTAAATTGTCTTTGTGACTCTTTGAATTGCCAATCTTTTATGTCGGATTTAGACTTTTACGGAATAAAATATTCATATTATGAACATAAAAATTAAAAAGAAAATTCTTGTGTGTATGTTGTGGTTATGTGCCATAGCATGTTTCACTGGTTTTCCCTGGATATTTTTCTCATGGGATGTAATTCACTCTTACATGGGAATCCATGATATACCATCAGACTTGACAATTGTCTTGTTTCGAGAAGAATGTTTGTTCTTCGGTTTTTTCTGTATTTATTTTCTCTTTCTTAGAAATATCGAAAAATATAAAGGACTTATTAGCTTCTGTTCTTTCTTAGTCGCATTTATGGGTGGTTTTATGTACTTGCTAAAACTTCAAACAGGGATTGTACATATATCATCAGATTATGAACCTTTTATTTGGCTTATAATTGGAAGTTTCATATTTTATTTAAATCATAGTATTAATGGTATAGCACCAAAGAAACAAAAACTTCCCGTTTTAAGTTGTTTATTCCAAGTGCAGGCAGGAGTATTGCTATTGAACATTGTAAATATTTTAGTCCCCGAACAGACTTGGGAAATAATGTTCAATATTTCTTATTCTACAGTTTCACCTTATGATAAATATACATTTGGAATGATAAGTGGTTTTACTGCTTTCTCTTCTATTATTATATATTATATCAGTAATAGGATTCTTTTTTTTATGAATTTATCTAAAGCGATTCTCATTTTCTCTTTTCTTTATTTCTTAGGTTTCTTTGTGTGGGGAAACTTTAGTGAGTTGTATAAACCTCTATTTATTTTATATGTAGTATTAGTTGAGATTTTAAATATTGTAGGAATTAATTATATATTTAAAAGGAGGATATATGAGAAATAAAGAAGGGTTAGTCGATGATTTGATAACATCAATTCCAGGAGAATGGAAATTTGATGAACAAGTATCACAACATTTCGACACTCATGTAAGAAAAAAGTGTCCCATTGTACGAGGAAGTACAAAAGGCTGTTATCGAAATAAGTGAATGGTTTATTAGAGACAATAGTGTTGTATATGATTTAGGTTCCTCTACAGGAGAAACCATTTCTCTTTTATTACAAAAGCATTCAAGAAAAAAGAATGTGAGATTCATCGGAGTCGAAGAAAGTTTACCAATGATAGAGATTGCAAGAAAAAAATGTAGTAGCGAATTAGTTCAATTTCTACAACAACATATAGAGGAAATAAATGAATTTGCTAATATAGATTTAGTTTTATCATTGTATACGTTACAGTTTTTACCTTTATGGAAAAGAAAAAAAGTCTTACAACGGATATATAATGGATTAGTAGAAGGTGGAGCTTTTATATTTGTAGAGAAAATAAGGGCGGAAAATTCACTGTTTGAGGATATATGGAATGACTTGTATTGGGATTTTAAGCAAGAAAATGGTTTGAATGAACAACAAGTTATAAAAAAGGCTCAAAGTTTGAGAGGCGTTTTGATTCCATTGAGTCTTACAGAGAATTTGAGTCTACTATCTGATGTCGGTTTTCAATGTATGGATACTTTCATTAAATGGCACAATTTTGCAGGAATTATAGCTGTAAAAATGCCTTCGAAAAATGATATAGAAGAAAATACTTATTTAAATACAGATAAAAATAATAAAATACAGCAATGAATACAAAGTTGATAATTCACATAGTAATTAGTTTGATCTCATTAAGTGGATTAATTGTTTATTATTACGCATTTCTACTAGGTTACAAAAAACATAATTCTCAATTAAAAAAACAATCAAAGCTTCCGGAAAAGTTATATTTTATGAGCACTTATCCAGCACTCATATGGTATGTATTACCCTTTATAGATCAACCAAGGATACATGGAATATATGATTGGTTAAATGGCGAATTTGTTTTTTTTAATGTTTTGTATATTCCAGTTTCTTTTCTGTTGTTTGTATATTTCTTTGGCATTTGGGGTAAAAAGTCTGTTTCTCAAAATATTGAAGCTACTAAAAGTGCATTTTATGCCCCAAGTAAATTGTTAACAGAAGGAATATATGCAAGAGTTCAACATCCAATGATCATAGGGGATATATTAGGACATTTTTCTTTGGTGTTATTAACAGGTGGAATCTACACTTGCATTTTATTCCCTATATATGTATTTATAGATCTCTTTATGATAAAAATACAGGTTAAGTATTCTTTAGAACCATATTATAAATCAGAACTTATAGTTTATAGAAAGAAAACCCCTGTTCTCCTTGATCAAAAACTATTATTTATAGTTTTATTTATGGCATTGTTGGTTATTTGTAATTTTTTAAATTATACAAAAATAATATGATTTATTTTAGCTGGGCCACCCAAATTATTTTGGCCATAATTTCATTTCTTTGGTTGATTCCTTATTATATAGCATTTAAGGTTGGGAATCGTAAATATATGTCTAAAACACTAGATTTATCTTGCAATAATAGATATACATTAATGTATTATTCGGGTTTTTTATATCTATTGTTTGGTATATTATGCCTTTCTTAAATCAGCCTCGCTTCAAACTAAACATTTTTTCTTTGTTTGACATAAAAGTAATACTGTTGGAAAATGTTCTTTACAATATTATCCTTATTGCATTAATTGGATATTTTATGTCTGTTTGGGGTACTAAAGTGGTAAATTGTAATCTGCAAGCAACCAAAGATAGGTTTTTGCATCCTTCAAAGTTAATAACGGAAGGTCCCTATAAAAAAGTGAGAAATCCGATGATAATGGGAGATCTATTTTGTCATTTAAGTTTTATTCTTCTGCTTGGAGCCATACATACATTATGTTTATATATAATTTATATATGTATTAATCTTGTAATTGTATATATAGAAAATAAATATTCATTATGTATACATTTCAAGAAAGAATATGAAGAATATGCTAAAAAAACTCCAGCTTATATGAATCAGGAATTATGGCTGTTTGCTATTTTTTACTTGGTAATTATTGTGACAAATATTTGTCTAACTACGACAATATATATTTAAATAAATAATGAAGAAAAAAGAAGGATTATCTAGGTTACTGGAAATTGCGGGAGAAAAAAAAAGTTTATTGCTTTTCTCCGGGTTATTTTCCGCTATAAGTGCATTATGTATACTTATACCATTTTGGTCTATATATGAAATATTAAAGGAATTGCTTGTTCATGCTTCTGATTTATCTACGATAGATTCTGAGCTAATGATCAGTTGGGGGTGGCTTGCTTTTATTGCTTTGATTGTGGGTGTACTATTTTTTTTGTATGCAGGGATTAATGTTATCTCACATAGCCGCCTTTCGTATTTTATATGGGTTAAAAATAAAACTTTCAGAGCATATAGGTCAGTTGTCTTTGGGATATTTAAATTCGACATCTATCGGTTGTATAAAGAAAATCATGGAACAAAATGTCGAAAAAATAGAGCATTTTATAGCTCACACTATTCCCGATTTGGTGAATGTGTTTGCAACCATAACTTTTATGTTTATTATCTTTTTTTCTTTAAATGGTTGGATGGCATTCACCGCTCTATTATGCATACTTTTAAGTATAGGAATGCAATTTTCTAATTTTGTAGGGAAAAGAGCTACTGCACTTACGAAAATCTATTTTGATGTCCAAGAACGCATGAGTGCTTCAGCTGTTCAATATGTGAGAGGTATGCCAATTATAAAGATATTTGGACAAAGTATACGTTCTTTTCGGCAGTTCAATGCCGAAATCGAAGCGTATAAAACATTTGCTTTAAAATGCTGTAATAACTATCAAAATGGTATAATTGCATTTATTATTCTGTTGAATTCAATAGTCACGTTTATTCTTCCTGTAGGAATATTAATAATGACCTCTGATCCTAAAAACATCTCATTAGCTGCAATTTATCTTTTTTTCATCGTGATGGGGCCCGGAGTAGCTTCCCCCTGTATATAAACTCGCATTTTTAGCTTCAGGAACTGTAGAAATTAATGAAGGAGTAAAACGTATAGACAAAATATTTGAGGAAAAAAAACTATGTGAACCAGTTGTTCCTCAAATACCTCAGACGTATGATATTGAATTCAGAAATGTAAGTTTTGCTTACGAAGATAGAGAAAATATGACAAAGACAGAAGCGCTGAAGGATATCTCTTTTATCGCTCGACAAGGTGAAGTAACAGCTCTGGTTGGACCTTCTGGGTCAGGGAAGTCAACAATAGCCAATCTCATTCCTCGCTTTTGGGATGTTTCCTCTGGAGAGATTTTAATAGGGGGAATAAACATAAAAAATATTTCCTCACCCCAATTATTGGAGATCGTGTCTTTTGTATTCCAAGATACGTTTCTTTTCAATGATACCATATATGCCAATATTACAGCAGGAAATACTCAAGCTAGTTTATCGGATGTTATACAAGCTGCTCAAGCTGCCCAATGTGATGATTTTATTCGAAGTCTTCCTAAAGGATATGATACGATTGTCGGAGAGAGAGGCGTTTTTCTTTCTGGAGGAGAGGCACAACGAATTTGTATAGCTAGGGCTATTTTACGAAATTCTCCTATTTTAGTATTAGATGAAGCAACAGCTTTTGCTGACCCAGAAAATGAATATAAAATACAACAGGCCTTACAAAAGTTAATAAAAGGTAAAACTGTTATTATCATAGCTCATAGATTGTCTTCTATCACCTCTGCTCATCAAATTCTTGTTTTTAAGGAAGGATGTTTAGTTCAAAAAGGAAGACATGACGAACTTCATGTTACTACAGGCATATATAAAAATATGTGGAATGCTTATATAAATGCACATAACTGGAAGTTAAATCTAAAAAAATGAAATAATATGATTACAAAGGCTATAAAACATATTACTATAGGACAAACCAAACGTTTATACAAGCCTGTGGGGTATACAATGCTTGCAAACTTTATAAATATAGTTCCCTTTTGTCTTTCAATAGAAGTTATAAATACCCTTTTTAAAGCTTTTGATGGAACTGGAACTCCTCTAAACATATCTAAATTATGGGGGCTGATTGTGATAATGTTTGTATACATAATTTTTATGATTTTTGGAAGAAAAGAAATCCTATAATGCAAATTTCCGGGAAGCATACAATATTAGTGCAGAAGGTCGTATTGCTTTAGCCGAACATTTACGCAAGTTGTCATTAGGTTTTCTTTATAAAAGATTCTGGAGAATTATCTTCCATGTTAATAACTGATTTTGCTATGACAGAACAAGGGATGTCGCACCATCTTCCTCAATTGCTTGGTGCACTGGTCATGCCTATTTTTGCTTTTTTAGGTTTATTGTTCGTAGATTGGCAGATGTCTATTGCTATGTTTTTATCCCTTCCTATTTCTTTTTTAATACTTATTTTCACTTCTAGTATTCAAAAGAAACTAGGGCAAACTCAAATTCTGGCTAAAATACGTGCCAGTAGCAGAATGGAAGAATATTTACAAGGTATACGTGTTATCAAAGCATATAATATGACTGGAATAAAGTTCATCCGTTTACAGGAAGCATTTAATGATCTCAAACGTGCGAATATCAAAACAGAAGCTCTGATTGGACCTATTGTCATGTTGTCTGTAACCCTTCTTCGTATGGGACTTACTTTGATGATATTATGTGGTACATACCTTTTAATTGGAGGAAAACTTTCTGTTGCTATTTTTGTGATGTTCCTTATCGTTGGCTCCAGAGTTTTTGACCCACTAACATTAGCACTAATCAATCTTGCAGAATTCCGTTATTATTCTATTGCAGGTGAACGTATTTTGAATTTACTAAATGAACCAGAAATGTCAGGAACACAAGATGCTCCGGAACAAGGAGATATTATATTTAGAAATGTATCTTTTGGGTATAATGATAAATATATCCTACATGATATAAGTGTTACAATGAAACAAGGTTCTTTAACTGCTATAGTTGGGCCTTCTGGAAGTGGAAAAAGTACATTGATGAAACTTTGCGCTCGGTTTTATGATCCTGATAAAGGTGTAATATTATTAGGTAACAAAAATATACGAGAGATTGATCCTGAGAAACTTATGCAACGCATTTCAATGGTATTTCAGGACGTATATTTATTTCAGGATACCATAAAGAATAATATTCGATTTGGTAAAGAGAATGCTACAGATAATGAGATAATAGAGGCGGCTAAAAAAGCTCAATGTCATGATTTTATAATACATTTACCTCAAGGATATGATACAATGATAGGTGAAGGTACCGCCACGTGGTACATGATCCACCTTCAACAGACGAGCAAAGGGAGGAAACGGGACGTGTCCTCCTGGGCCTGAAACAGACCGACATGTTCGAGGTCATCGTTTCGGGCCGCCCCGACGGGAACGACAGGGTAAAATCCCTGATCGACACCTACCTCTCGGCCTTTCACCGGCGTATGTCCGAGAGGTCTGCGGAAAGCCCATCTCCGCAGGGTTCGGTTCCCACGGGTTTCGACGTCCGTGAGTTTGTTTAACCCCATAATGACATCACGATGAAAGAAAAAGACTACGGGTAGCACGTGAGGCTATCCTCGAACCACTGAAAAAATCCGAATCAAGAAGTTTAACCCGGTGCGGGGCCTATCCATCCCCGCGCCACAATTCAAACATTATCGAGTTATGAGAAAGAACAAGATTCTTCTTCCGGCGGCATTTCTCTTTGCCGCCATCTCCTCCGCTTTCGCGCAGGGCAACGGCATCGCCGGCATTACGGAGGCTACCAACATGGTAACCAGCTACTTCGATCCCGGAACGAAGCTCATCTACGCGATTGGGGCTGTGGTCGGCCTTATCGGCGGGATCAAGGTCTATAACAAGTTTTCGAGCGGCGACCCCGACACGTCGAAGACCGCCGCGAGCTGGTTCGGCGCGTGTATTTTCCTGATTGTCGCCGCGACGATCCTACGCTCTTTCTTCTTGTAGTCCAACCTGTCATGCAAATAATTATGGAATATGGAATCAACAAGGGAATCGGCAAGAGCGTGGAGTTCCGGGGCCTGAAGGCGCAGTACCTCTTCATCTTCGCGGGCGGCCTGCTGGCCGTCTTCGTGGTGTTCGTCATCCTCTACATGGCAGGGGTCGATCAGTGGGTATGTATCGCTTTCGGCGTTGCGGCGGCTTCGGTGCTGGTCTGGCTTACCTTCCGCCTGAACGCCCGTTACGGGGAACACGGGCTGATGAAGCTGTTCGCCGCGCGCCGGCATCCCCGCTACCTGCTCAACCGCAAGTCCCTGCGCCGGTTGCTGAAAAGAAAGGGGGGCCGCGTATGAGAAACATCTTGAAAGCTACCACGCTGGAAAGCAAGTTCCCGCTCCTGGCCGTGGAAGGCGGTTGTATCATCAGCAAGGACGCGGACATAACGGTCGTCTATCGGGTCGAACTCCCGGAGCTGTTCACCGTCACGTCCGCCGAGTACGAGGCGATCCACGCCGCCTGGTGCAAGGCCCTGAAGGTCTTGCCCGAATACAGCGTGGTACACAAGCAGGACTGGGTGCGACATGATGTCGTGTAAGTGATTGTTTAACAAATAATTTAAGTCATCGAGTATGACATAAAACAAAGATTAAACCTGCTGTTTCGTCAGCAGTAGCCTATGGGCAGATGCACCTTAATTGTATTAAGCTGCCCAGACAAGGTAGCCCGCCCGAAAGGGGCAGTTTGAACCGTGAGGGGAAAACAATCGTCGTCAGTATCAGACGGCGCGGGAGCTTGGCTTGAATGGTATGAATAACACATGTGAACTGTCGCTAAACGTCGTTAGTTTGAATGAGCCAAACGATACTGACAGGCTCAAGCCCGGAAACGGGTGCAGCGAGGATAACCCTCTCCAGTCTGGGGTTACACGAACCACACTGCTGCCGGCGGAATGACAGATTCTAACCCATTCTCTTTGTCACTTACACGGAACATGGAAAACCTGTATCTCTCCTACGAAAACAGGTAAGCCGACCGTAAGGAAGGCCGAACGGGATGCAGGCACAGGAATGCGGAAAAAGCGAATGCCGTCCTGTAATGGGGCGGATAGGGGTTTCAACGTTACCCTACGCGAAAGCGGGCAGACTTCCGCATGGTGACTCTTTACAAGAAACTTTTAGAACTTTTTAAAGTTGAAACGCAAATGAACGAATTAGAAATTTCGTGTGCATCGACTGACCGAAAATCGAACGCTTGGGACAGCATAGACTGGCTCCGGTGCGAAATTGCGGTTAAAAAGCTACAAGCACGTATTGTAAAGGCTCAAAAAGAAGGCAGATACGGTAAAGTGAAAGCTTTACAGTGGATGCTAACGCATTCGTTTTACGCCAAAGCATTGGCCGTAAAGCGGGTGACCTCTAACAAAGGTAAAAAGACAGCAGGGGTTGACCGTGTATTATGGAAAACCCCAAAAGCGAAGTTTCAGGCAATCAGCGAACTGAAACGCAGGGGATACAATCCCCAACCGTTGAAACGGGTCTATATCAGCAAAAAGAACGGCAAACAACGGCCGTTGGGTATTCCTACCATGAAAGACAGGGCTATGCAGGCGCTGTATCTGATGGCATTGGAGCCGGTAGCTGAAACGACAGCCGACAACAACTCCTACGGGTTCCGCAAGGAACGAAGCACGTTCGATGCAAGGGAACAATGCTTCTGTGTACTCGCAAAAGACGTATCGCCCGAATGGATACTTGAAGGGGACATCAAAGGCTGTTTCGACCACATAAGCCACGAATGGCTGCTGAATAATATCCCGATGGATAAAGTGATGCTCCGCAAATGGCTGAACAGTGGTTTTGTTTACAACTCCGAGCTATTCCCGACGGTTGAAGGCACGCCGCAAGGCGGTATCATATCGCCGACCCTTGCCAATATGACCCTTGACGGATTGGAGGCGGTACTGAAAAGACGGTTTAAGACACACTGTAAAAAGGGCGTCTATACCAGCTACAAGGTACACCTTATACGGTACGCCGATGATTTTGTAATCACCGGAGCATCGAAGGAATTGTTGCAAAACGAGATCTTGCCTATTGTTCGTGAGTTTCTCCATGCAAGGGGGCTTACCCTGTCAGAAGAAAAAACGAAGATAACTCACATCGGCAAAGGATTCGATTTTCTCGGATACAACATTCGCAAGTATAACGGAAAACTTCTGATAAAACCGTCAAAAGAGAGTCTGAAAAGGTTTATGGTCAAAATCCGGAAAACCATCGAAGCTCATAAGGGAGCAAAACAGGAATCCCTGATAAGACTACTGAACCCGATCATAACGGGTTGGGCGAATTACTATCGCTACTCCGTATCATCCAAGACTTTCAGGAAAGCTGACAAACTGATCTTCGAAAAGTTATGGCAGTGGGCACAACGCCGACACCCGAAAAAGGGGAAGTATTGGGTTGCTGACAAGTATTTCCACAAGATTAACAACCGTAAATGGACTTTCGCGGTCACTCCCAACAAGAGAAAACCCGAAAGTATAATCGTGCTGAAACGACTGTACGACACCAAAATAAAGCGGTTTGTAAAAATCAAAGGGGATGCAAACCCATACGACCCGCAGTGGAAGGAATATTTTGAACACAGGGAAACCTACAAAATGCTCCAATCGCTCAACGGGTATAAATCACTGCTGCATCTCTGGAAGAGACAACAACGCTGCTGTCCCTACTGTGGTGAGCCGATAGACAACGAACACTCTTGGAGTGTCGTAAAACAGCTGACAAATAACCGAATGGATAGTTTTCTTCTTCATGACGGTTGCCGCAGAAGTTATTACCAGTTAAAAACAGAGGATTATGAGCCGGCTTTTATGTAGAAATAAAAGCATTGAGTTGCTTGAGCCGTATGAGGGGAAACTCTCACGTACGGTTCTTAGGGGGGAAAGGGGCAGTAATGTCCCTGACCTACCCGACTTCATCCGCGAGCGTTACCGCCCGGCCACGGGCGAGGGGGACATGAGTTTCCTCTCCCGCAGTTACGAGCGGCATTTCAACGAGCGTCCGTTCCTGACCCACGCCTGCTTCCTCTACCTGACGAAAACGACGAGGGAGCGTATGCACATGCGTTCAGACTTCTCGACCCTCTGCCGGGGCAACATCATTCCCAAAGAGGTAAACCGGGAATCGGCGACAAAATTCCTGGAGGCGGCGGAACAGTTCGAGCGTATTCTGAACGATTCGGGTTTCCTGACCCTTGTCCGCCTCACGGGGGGACGAGATCACGGGTACGGCGGATTGTCCGGGCCTGCTGGAGCGGTACTTTTCCCTCTCGCTCTCGGAGACGACTTCTCTTCAGGACATCGAGCTGGGGGCCGAGGTTCTGCGCGTGGGCAACAAACGGGTGTGCCTGCACACGCTCTCGGACACGGAAGACCTGCCGGGGCGCGTGGGTACGGACACCCGTTACGAGCGTCTTTCCACCGACCGTTCGGACTGCCTGCTCTCGTTCGCGGCCCCCGTGGGGCTTCTGCTTTCCTGCGACCACCTTTACAACCAGTACGTGTTCCTGGAAGACAGCGACGAAAACCTGCGTATGTTCGAGAAACGTGCGCGTAACATGCAGTCCCTTTCCCGCTACTCCCGCGGAAACCAGATAAACAAGGAGTGGATCGACCAGTATCTCAATGAGGCGCACTCGTTCGGTCTTCAATCCGTCCGGGCCCATTTCAACGTGCTGGCCTGGTCGGACGACGTGCAGGAGCTCCGGCATATCCGCAATGATGTGGGCAGCCAGCTCGCTCTGATGGAGTGCCGCCCGCGCCACAACACCGTGGACGCCGCCACGCTCTACTGGGCGGGTATGCCGGGCAACGCGGGGGATTTCCCCGCCGAGGAATCGTTCTACACGTTCATCGAGCCCGCAGTCTGTTTCTTCACGGAGGAAACCAACTATAAATCCTCGTCCAGCCCTTTCGGCATCAAGCTGTGCGACCGCGTAAGCGGCAGGCCCCTGCACCTGGACATCTCGGACGAACCGATGAAAAAAGGGATCATTACAAACAGGAATAAATTCGTGTTAGGCGGCTCGGGGTCAGGCAAGTCATTCTTTATGAATCATTTAGTCCGCCAATACTGGGAGCAGGGCACGCATGTCGTGCTGGTGGATACCGGTAACAGCTACCAGGGTCTTTGCGAGCTGATCCGGCGTAAGACCAAAGGTGAGGACGGCGTGTATTTTACCTATACCGAGGAACATCCCATCAGTTTCAACCCGTTCTACACCGACGACTACTATTTCGACGTGGAGAAGAAGGACAGCATCAAGACGCTGCTGCTGACACTCTGGAAAACCGAGGACGACAAGATCACGAAGACCGAGAGCGGCGAGCTGGGCAGTGCCGTGAACGCCTATATCGAGCGTATCCGCGCCGACCGGAATATCGTGCCGTGTTTCGACAGTTTCTACGAGTACCTGCGAGACGACTACCGCCGCGAGCTGGAGGAGCGGGAGATCCGGGTCAGCCGCGAGGATTTCAACATCGACAACATGCTCATCACCCTGCGGCAGTATTACAAGGGCGGACGCTACGACTTCCTTCTGAATTCCCGGGCCAACATCGACCTGCTCTCGAAGCGCTTCGTGGTCTTCGAGGTGGATTCCATCAAGGAAAACAAGGAGCTTTTTCCCGTGGTCACCATTATCATCATGGAGGCTTTCATAAACAAGATGAGACGGCTCAAGGGGGTACGCAAACAGCTCATCGTCGAGGAGGCCTGGAAGGCGCTCTCTACGGCTAATATGGCTGAATATCTGCGTTATATGTATAAAACCGTCCGCAAATACTACGGTGAGGCCATCGTTGTGACGCAGGAGGTCGAGGACATCATTTCCAGCCCGGTGGTCAAGGAGGCGATCATCAACAACTCGGACTGCAAGATCCTGCTCGACCAGCGCAAGTTCATGAACCGTTTCGACGCGATTCAGTCCTTGTTGGGGCTGACCGACAAGGAGAAGGCGCAGATTCTCTCGATCAACCAGTCCAACGACCCTTCCCGTAAATACAAGGAGGTCTGGATCGGTCTGGGCGGCGTTCAGTCGGCGGTCTATGCCACGGAGGTCAGCGTCCCGGAGTACCTGGCCTACACGACCGAGGAAACGGAGAAAGTGGAGGTACAGCGGCTTGCCGGCGAGCTGGGCGGTGATATGGAACTGGCGATCAGGCAGCTCGCCGAGGGCAAACGTTAAAGGGAGGGCAGGCCATGTATCGCAAGTGTATCGGATCAGACCCCACGGCGGCGCGTTTGGACTTCGCGCTGTACGAGGTGGCGGGCGAGTGGGAAAGCCGCTCGGGTTCTCCCCGGGTTCGCATCTACCGCAACCCGGGACGCCGGGGCGGCGGTTTTTACGTGGAGGTGTCCTACAAGGACGGGACACGCTTCTCCCGTCCCGTGAGGAAGTATTGGGGAGGTATCCGTTACTTCGACCTCTACGGGTATGTCGCCCTGGCCTACGATGCGGGGCGCGAGGTGCTCCAGCTCTCCGCCTACGGGGATTATTACCGGGCGTCGGAATGACCGCCCAAGTATTCACGAATTAAATAATGAAAAGGATGAAACGATTGATTTTAACGCTGTTCGTGGGGCTTCTTTGCTTCACGTACCAGGCAAAAGCGCAGTGGACGGTCATCGACCCGTCGAACCTCGTTCAGAACATCAAGAGCGCGGTTCAAAGCTCGACCACGGCGACCAACATGGTCAAGTCGCTGCAAGAGAGTATCAAGATTTATAACCAGAGCAAGGCTTACTACGACGCCCTCAAATCGGTGCATAACATCATCAAGGATGCCCGGAAGGTGAAGCTGACGCTCGAAATGGTCAGCGAGATCACGGAAATCTACACCTCGGGATTCAACCGTATGGTTTCAGACCCGAACTTCACGGTGGACGAGCTGGCGGCGATCTCGGCGGGTTACGCCCGGCTGCTGGAGGAGGGCGGCGCGCTGGTGACGGAACTCAAGACGGTCATAACCGGCGGCAACGGCCTCGCTCTCGGACAAGGAGCGGATGGACGTGGTGGATCAGGTTTACACGAAGATGCTGGAGTACCGCAACCTCACGCGCTATTACACGCGCAAGACCATCTCCGTGTCCTTCATCCGCAGCCGCGAAAAGGGCGACGCGCACCGGGTGCTGGCACTTTACGGGAACCCGAACGACAGATATTGGTAACCTGAAAACGGAGGCAGTCATGGATTTCGACAATTTACACCAGGTTCTCCGGAACCTGTATCAGGAGATGATGCCGCTATGCGGCGACATGATCGGGGTGGCGAAAGGTATCGCCGGCCTGGGTGCGCTCTTTTACGTGGCTTACCGGGTATGGAAGGCACTGGCCAATGCGGAGCCTATCGACGTGTTCCCGCTCCTGCGGCCTTTCGCCATCGGCTTGTGCGTGATGTTCTTTCCCACCGTGGTTCTGGGGACGATCAACGCCGTGATGTCGCCCGTGGTGCAGGGCACGCACGCCATACTGGAGGGGCAGACGTTGGATTTGCAGGCATACCAGCAACAGAAGGACGATTTGGAAGCCGAGGCCCGCAGGCGCGAGGGCAAGGCTTGGTTAGTGGACGACGAGGTGTATGAACAACGGCTTGCGGATATGGGTATCACGGATTTGGGCGAGATTATCAGCATGTGGGCCGAACGCACGTGGTACGACATCAAGGCCGGTTTCCGGCAGCTTGTCCGGGACTTCTTCGAGTTGTTGTTCAACGCCGCGGGGCTTACTATCGACACGCTGCGGACATTCTTTTTAGTCGTGCTGTCGATTCTGGGGCCCTTGTCGTTCGCCCTCTCCATTTACGACGGCTTTCACTCGACGCTCGCGAGCTGGATTTCCCGCTATATCAGCGTGTACCTTTGGCTTCCCATCGCCGACCTGTTCTCCGCGGTGCTGGCCAAGATCCAGACGTTGATGCTCCAGGCGGACGTCCTGGCCCTGCAAGACCCCAACTACATTCCCGACAGCGGCAGCGGTGTCTATATTATCTTTTTGATTATAGGTATCATAGGCTATTTCACGATCCCCACCGTTGCCGAGTGGGTGATCCAGTCGGGCGGAGCCGGCGGGGCTATGGGCGGTATCAACAAGGCCGGGGCATTCGCCACGGGTGTCGCTGGCGGTATCGCCGGCAACATGATCGGCCGCACGTTCGGGCGTCGCGGCGGTGGCGGTTCCTCCTCCGGTAACGGCGGCGTTGGCGGCCCGGCTTCGGGCAGTGCCCCCAACGGGCGCAACCTGGCAACACAAGGTAACAATAATCATTCATAACAATTTGGACAATGGAATTCAAGTCATTAAAAAACATCGAAACAAGTTTCAGGCAGATTCGGCTTTTCGGTATCGTGTTCCTCTGCCTGTGCGCGCTGGTATCCGTGTTCAGCGTGGTCGCGAGCTTCCGTTTCGCCGAAAAGCAGCGCGAGAAGATCTACGTCCTGGACGGGGGCAAGTCGCTGATGCTGGCGCTCTCGCAGGATTTGAGCCAGAACCGCCCCGTGGAGGCGCGCGAACATATCCGGCGTTTTCACGAGTTGTTCTTCACCCTCTCGCCCGACCGTGCGGCCATCGAGAGCAACATCAACCGCGCGCTGTTCCTGGTCGATAAGAGCGCCTTCGCCTATTACCAGGACATGCAGGAGAAAGGTTACTACAACCGTGTGGTGTCGGGGAACATCAGCCAGCGTATCGAGGTGGACTCCGTGGTGTGCGACTTCAACGCCTATCCCTACCGGGCCATGACCTATGCCCGGCAAATGATTGTCCGCGAGAGCAACATCACCGAGCGTTCGCTGGTCACGCGCTGCGAGCTGATCAACTCGGGGCGTTCGGACAATAACCCGCAGGGTTTCATCATGGAGAAATTCGAGATTCTGGAGAACCGCGATTTACGTACATTAAAAAAGATAAGGCTATGGCAAAGAAGAGAATAAAGGCTTTCGGGGAGTGGGTCGAAGACCACCTGCGCCGCGCTTGCGGGGCGCTCTCGCCCGATAAGCGGATTATCGTGATCCTCACGCTGCTCTTGTTCTTTTCCGTCTTGTCGCTCTACTTTACCGTGTCTTCCATCTACCGCTTCGGCAAGGGAGCCGGGGAACGGATGCAGATACGGCATATCGAGCGGCTGGAGCTGGAATTAAGACAACGGCAGGAGGCCGACAGTGTAAAACATCTAAAAGATTTCAATTATGACGACGAACGAAAAACAGAATAAACAGCCGGAGGCGGGGAAAAAGGAACTCACGCCCCGGCAGATACAGATGCGGAAGAAGATGGTGGTCTTCCCGCTCTTTTTCCTGGCCTTTGCCGGGTGCATGTGGCTGATCTTCTCCCCCGGCGAAAAAGAACGGGAGGAGCCTTCGGCGGGTTTCAACACGGAGCTGCCGACCCCGGAATCGGAGGGTATCCTCTCGGACAAGCGTGATGCCTACGTGCAGGAGGAGATGCGGCGCAGGGAGCGGGAAAAGATGCGCTCCTTGCAGGATTTCGCGTTCGGGATGGAGGACGAGGAGGAAGAGCCCGTCATGCCCGCTGCCGTGCCGGATAAGTCTTCCGGCCCTGCCGGCGGTTCGTCGGGAGCTTTCCGGACTTCCCGTGCCGCCTATGCCGACATCAACCGCCAGTTAGGCAGTTTCTACGAGGACACCGCCGGTGAAACGGGGGAAGAGCGCGAGATGCAGGCCCGCATCGAGGAACTGGAACGCCGCCTGGAAGAACAGCAGGCGCAGAAAACGGCCCAGGAGGAGCAGGTGGCGCTGCTGGAGAAGTCCTACGAGATCGCCGCCCGCTACATGAATGGCGGTCAAGCCCCTGAAGCCCCGCGTCAGAAAGCCTCCGTTTCCGGCAAGGCTTCCGTGCAGCCCGTGCGCCAGGTGCGCCGTAACATCGTGTCGCTGCTCGCCGCCCCGCTGCCCGATTCGGTCTTCGCCCGTGAGTTCGTCAAGCCCCGGAACTGGGGTTTCAACACGGTGGGGAGCGACCTTCGCGAGCCCGAGCGTAACAGTATCCGTGCCGCCGTGCAGCAAACCGTGACGCTCACCGATGGCGGGGAGGTTACTTTCCGGCTGCTGGAACCGATGATGGCGGGAGATCTGCTCATCCCCTCGGGTACGCCCGTAACGGGGGCGGCGAGGATCAACGGCGAACGGCTGACGGTCAAGGTCAGCGCTGTCCAGCACGGCGGGGCGGTCGTTCCGGTCGATCTGTCGGTCTATGACACGAACGGCAACGAGGGTATTCCCGTGCCGGGGTCGGAAGAACTCAATGCCGTGAAGGAGATCGCCGCCAATATGGGTGCGGGCATGGGCAGCAGTATCACGATCACGGACGATGCCGGTTCGCAACTGCTCTCCGACCTGGGGCGCAGCGCCATCCAGGGCGTGTCGCAATACGTGAGCAAGAAGATGCGCTCGGTCAAGGTCACGCTCAAGGCCGGTTACAGCGTCCTGTTGCTCCCGCCCCTTCAATAAGGGTACAAACGACGTACTTCCGTACACCACTGAAAAAATCCATTTTTATCAACAATCAAAAATTATCGAGTATGAAAAAGATTCTTCTGGCACTCGCTTTTATCGGGTGCATGTTCGCTGCCCACGCGCAGGAAAAGCCCTCCACGGGCGATTTGTACGACGGTCTTACCCGTCCGCTGACCTTCAACCGGGTTATCCCGCCCTACGCGCTGGAGGTGACGTTCAGCAAGACCGTGCATGTGATTTTCCCCTCGGCCATCCGTTACGTCGATCTGGGGTCTTCGGATCTTCTGGCGGCGAAAGCCGACGGCACGGAAAACGTGCTGCGTGTAAAGGCGGCCCTGCGTGATTTCTCGCGCGAGAGCAACCTTTCGGTCATTACCGAGGACGGGGCCTATTACAGCTTCAATGTCAAGTATGCCGACGAGCCGGTGAAACTGTCGGTCGAGATGGCGGACTTCCTGCATGGCGGGGAGGCGGTAAACCGCCCCAATAATGCGCTGGACATCTATTTGCAGGAGTTGGGATGCGAATCTCCGCTGCTGGTCAAACTGATCATGCAGTCCATTTACAAGAATGACCGCCGCGAGATCAAGCATATCGGTTGCAAGCGTTTCGGGGTACAATACCTCCTCAAAGGTATCTACGTGCATAACGACCTGCTTTATTTCCACCTCCAACTGAAAAACTCCTCCAACGTGCCTTTCAACGTGGACTACCTGACGTTCAAGATTACGGACAAGAAGGTGGCCAAACGCACGGCCATCCAGGAGCAGGTCGTATGGCCCGTGCGGGCGTACAACAACGTGCAGGTCATCGGCGGCAAGCGTACCGAGCGCATGGTCTTCACGCTCCCGAAGTTCACGCTGGCCGACGACAAGCAGCTGGTCGTGGAACTGCACAGCAGCAGGGCGGGCGACACCAGACTTTCACGGTGGAGAATGCCGACCTGGTGCGCGCACGTGTTATCAACGAGTTAAAGGTAAAGTGATATGAAACGGGCGATATTCATTCTCACGCTGGGGTTATGCCTCCTCCTTTCGGACGGGGCGCACGCCCAGCGTGCCCTGCCCGCCATGCGCGGGCTGGAAATACGGGGGAGGCATGGCCGACGGCTTCTATACCCGGACAGCCGCAGCGAAACGGGCTACTGGTTCGGGCTGGCCATGAGCCGCTACGCGAAGAATGCCGACAAGTGGGTGTTCGGCGCGGAGTTCCTGAACCGTTATTACCCCTACAAGTCGGAACGTATCCCTGTGGCGCAGTTCACGGCCGAGGGCGGTTACTATTACAAGTTCCTCGCCGACCCGTCCAGGACTTTTTTCTTCTACCTCGGCGGCTCGGCGCTGGCCGGTTACGAGAGTGTGAACCGGGGCGAGAGGCGGCTCTATGACGGCTCTACGCTCCGCCACCGCGACCGTTTCCTCTATGGCGGGGCCGTCACGCTGGAGATCGATGCGTACCTGACCGACAGGATTATCCTCTCGCTGACGGGGCGTGAGCGTATCCTATGGGGCACTACAACGGGACATTTCCACGCGCAGTTCGGCCTGGGCGTGAAATTCATAATCCATTAAACTTGCAAGCGACATGAAAAAGATGAAAAAGATATTGGCCCTGGCGGTCTGGATCGCCGCCCTGGGTCTTTTATGCGCATCCTGCGACAACGGGCTGGATATACAGCAGGCGTACACGTTCTCTCTGGAAACGATGCCCGTTCAGAAGCGAATCTCCGTTGGTGAAACCGCTGAAATCCGCTGCACGCTCGTGCGGGAGGGGAGATATGACGGCGCGCGTTACACGATCCGCTATTTCCAGCCCGACGGGCGCGGTGAGTTGAGGATGGACGACGGTACGGTGTTCCTGCCCAACGACCGCTATCCGCTCGACCGTGAGGTGTTCCGCCTTTATTACACATCGCGCAGCGATGACCAGCAGGCCATCGACGTCTATGTCGAGGACAACACGGGTCAGGTCGTGAAGACCTCCTTCACGTTCCAGAGCGAGAACGGGACGGAGGAAACGGAACGATAACGGAATATGTCTAACCAAGAGAAGCGCCCGTCACCCGGGCGCTTTCCATAAATACTGAAAACCATGACAGAGCAAGAGAGAATAGATATAGCCTATCTCGATACGGGGGTGTACGAGAACCCGTGGCGTGAGAACCTTTTCGAGACGCTGCCCGAGGATCGGAAAACGGCGGAGGTCTGCCGTTTCGCCATCAAGAAATCGGCTTTCAACATCGAGTTCGTTCCCGAAGCGATGAAAACGCCGGAACTTTGTCTTGCCGCGGCCGGCCACCGGGGCGAAACACTGAAATTCGTCCCTGACCGTCTGAAGACACCGAAAATGTGCCGTGCCGCCGTCGATAGCAACAGCTACGCGCTGTATTACGTTCCGGAGGGGTTGAAGACCCCCGAACTGTGCATGGCGGCCGTGAAGCGCAACGGCCTGGTGCTGGCGGCCGTTCCCGGGGAATTGAGGACGCCGCAAATATGCCGTGCGGCGTTGAAAGCGGTGGACAGTGCCGATTACAAGATACTCCCTTACATTCCGTATCCCGATATATGCCTGGAAGGGCTGAAAAAATTCGGGATGTCGTTCGTGGACAAGTTCGAGATTTTCGCCTCCATTGCCCCGGAGGTCATGACCGGGGAACTGGCCCTTCACGGCGTGGGGATGGACGCGTCCTGCCTTTCGCTCGTGCCGGTGGAACTGCGCACGGAGGCAGTCTGCCTGCGTGCCGTCAGCGGGGACGGCATCCTGCTCCATGAAGTGCCGGAGGAATTACGCACGGAACGGGTCTGCGAGGCCGCCGTGTCCTCGAACTACCTGGCGCTGGAGTACGTTCCGAAGCATCTGAAAACCGACCGTCTGTGCGGGATGGCGCTGGAGCGCGATCCCCTGGCCATCCGCTTTTTCAACCCCGAACAGCTCACGCCGGAGGTCTGCAACCGGGCGTTGGCCCGTACCGACGACCTGCGTGTCCTCCGCTATATCCCCTTCGAGGAGATACACCTGAAAGTGTTGGGGTTCTATTGCACGAATTACGATAAGACCTTCGATTTTTTGGAGAACATGAACCCCTGGTTCCTCACGCCGAGGGTGGCCCGGGAAATTTTCGCCCTGGAGCCGGAGCTGTTCTACAACCTTCCCGATCACGCCAAGAACGAGGAGATGTGCCGCCGGGCCGTCGGGCACGACGGGAGCTACCTGCAATATGTCCCCGAGAAGTGGAAAACGCCGGAGTTGTGCATGGAGGCCATACGGCGCAGTCCCTATGCCATCGCCCACCTGCCCGAGAGCATGAAAAGCCCGGATCTATACATGAGCCTGGTGCGGGAGAACCCGCAAAACCTGAAAGGCGTCCCCCGCGAAGCCCGGACGCCGGAGATGAGCCGGGAGGCTTTCGAGCGTACCTACGGGAAGGACAAAACCGATTTCTCGGTTATCAGCGCGTTGAGCGACCCCGCCCTGGTCTTGCAGGTGTTCCGCGAGCAGGACGACCCGCAGCAGATACACCGGTTGATGAGTGTCCTGCACCTGAACCGCCGGCTTGTAACGGAGGAGGTGGCGTTGGAGGCCGTTCGCAAGGATGCGGGGGTGCTGTACGACATTCCCCAGACGGCCATCACGCCGCTCGTGGCCGATACGGCCGTGCGGGGCGACCCGAGGATGATCCAGTGGATTCCGAGGGAGCTTCGCACGTCGGATCTGTGCCTCTATGCCGAGGCCGCCCATCCCGAGTTGCGGGTTTACGTTCCCGACGAGATAGCAAAGGGACGTAATATCTATTCGTTCCACCGTCAGGTGGACGCGAAATTGCGGCAGCCGCTCGAATACGAACAATACAAGACCCTCTACTCGGGCGGCGCGGTGCGTGTGAACAACGTGTGGACGTCGGTTGCGGGTGAGATTGACTGCTGCGAGGTGCGTTACGACCGTAAGACGGAGAAACTCAAACTGCGGATCGTCGAACCGCCCAGGGAGAAGAAGGCGCAGCCGAAGGTCGCGCCCCGCAAACCCGCCCGGGGGCCGAAATTGTAGGACGGCGGGTAGTTCTTTGGCAGGAAGGTTGTTAAAAATCGCACGTGTTGTCGCCGATACCCGGATGAAATCGTTATATTTGCAATCGAATCCTCCGGCGGCGTGCCGCCGGGCGATTTACATACGGAAGGAACACATTATGGTGGGGCATTGAAAACAGCCAAATTTTAATCCGCTCGCAAAATAATGGGTAGTTCTCTTCTTCATCGTCGTGTCTATATGCGTCAAGCGTATGCGATAGCGGCGTGGGGAGAAATTATCTATCGAGTGGATGGGTGCTTGGCTGTACCTCAATGCCGGTATTTAACGTATTCTCACGCCTTTTTCGTATGGTATTTGTCTGAACCTAAAGAAAAGCGATATGGAAACGAAATCGACAAATGAGGTAAAGGGTGATTACGACCGGGTATCGGCGAGTGAATGCCTGGGGTCGCTAATCGAGTTGCACGGGATTGTTATGGAAGACGATCTGTTCGTCATTCCCGATGCGGATGGCACGGCAGTATTATACAATGACGGGAAGATACGTTTTGACGAGATCGCCGACATCGAGGTCGGCTCGGTGTTCGTGGGCATCCTGCTCCGCAACGGCTATCTGTTCTACCTTTCCCGTACCGAACCGCTCAAGACGTGCATATACACGCATGGCGGGTGGGGTTCAATCTCTGAAATTTCTCCCCGTGGCATTGCCGGACATATCGGGCGTGAACTGCACGGGAAGCTGGGCGACCATACGGCGGTCGATTGACGGGAAACAAAAAAATCGGACGGTTGTTTGAAGTGCACCCCAAATATTGGACGGATTAGTATTTGTTTAGATGGCATGAGTTCGGTATTGTACCGGGCTCATGTTGTTTAAGTATTTCTTTATCCGCTTGTTATTGTAGTAGTCGATATATTCTTCCAATTCTTTTCGGAAATGGTCTATGGATGAGAATTTTTGCAAATATAATAATTCGGACTTCAATAATCCAAAGAAACTTTCCATAGCAGCGTTATCCAGACAGTTACCCTTGCGCGACATGCTCTGTGTAATACCTTTCTGTCTTAAACGGAGCTGATACTGCTTCATCTGATACTGCCAGCCCTGGTCGGAATGCAAGACAATACCCGGAGAATCCGGTATTCTGGCAAACGCATCGTCCAGCATCTTCATGATCTGCATAAAGTTAGGGCGTTCAGCTATTTTATAGCTAATAATCTCCCGGTTATATAAGTCCATAATCGGCGATAGATATAACTTTACGCCGCAAACCGAAAATTCCGTAAGGTCAGTAACCCACTTCTGATTCGGTTTTTCGGCTGCAAAGTCGCGTTGCAGAAGATTGGGCGCTATCCGTCCGATCTGTCCTTTGTATGAACAGTATTTACGGAGCCTGACCTGACTTTTTATCCCGCAAATATTCATCAGCTTAAGTACGGTTTTGTGATTTATCGCATATCCGATCTTATTCATTTCAACGGTAATGCGCCGATAACCATAACGCCCCTTATGTTCGTGATATAACCTTATAATACTCTCTTTTTCGCGAGCATATTTATCGGGTTGTTTTGATTTTCTGAAGTGATAATAAAATGTGCTTCGCGCCATCCCTGCGGCTTTGAGCAATACTGAAAGCCGGCACTGCGGCCTTAGTCCTTCGATGGCTTGGGCTCTTTCCCGCTCTCGCGGACAATGCGCTCCTCGACTAAGGCCTGCAATTTTTTTAAGTAAGCATTCTCGGCACGAAGATACTCCAGTTCCTTAAGCAACTCTTCGTGCGGAGTCGTTTTGAGTTTGACTTTTTTAGTCTTCGATTTACTCATGGCCGGCCTCCTTCTTTGCGGTTTACGCCGCAGGCCTTCAGCACCTTGGTTTTGATAGAGCCGCTCCCATTGACGAATAACAAAAGGGCCCGGAATGCCGAAATGCACTGCTGTCTCCAGCAAAGATAGATGATTTTGGTGCATATGCTTCAAAACTGACAACTTAAATTCTGCACTGTAGCTACCGTGGCGCAGCTTAAGGCCGGCAAGGCCATGGCGCTCGAATAATGTTACCCACAAGTGAACTTGCGAGCGGCCACAGCCCAAGTGACATCCGGCTTCCCTAACCGAAAGTCCGCCTTCGAGTACCAGTTTTACGGCCTTTAAACGAATCTCATAATTATATTTCATAAAAAACACCCCAAAAGTGTCCAACTTTTGGGGTGCAGTACAGTTATCGTCCGATTTTTTTCGCGTCGTATTTTCACGGCCGTTGCCTGCCGTGTTCCCGTTTCCGCCTTTGCAGGGCGAGCAGTTGCCGCAACATGTAGGCATGGTTTTCCCCCACGGTATGCCCCGAGGGCATCAGGTAGGGACTTGCGAGGCACTCCCGGCATTGGCGTACCGCCTCTTTTAAGTCGGTAACGGTTATTTCCGCTCCCGTGATGTCTTTAATCTTTGTTTCCATTCTTGTCCTGTTTTTTTTGGTTCGTACCAACTGTCCCGGTAATTTTCTCCCACGAGCGAGAAAATTCCGCTCATGCCGCTTTCAGCGGCGAAATTTTTGGCTTCCCATATACCGGAAAACTCTCCCAGCAGCCGGTAGCCGATGAATAATTTGTACTTGCGCATGATTTTATCGTTTTTCCAGGTTGATAATCGGTGTGTTCTTTTGCAGCCATTCCTTCACGCTGTCCATGTTGTATTCGGATGTGATAACCGCCGTTCGGTCGTCGATTTCGGTGAAGCGCGTAGTTTCATACCCGTCGATCCACTGCTTCAGCGTGGCAACGCCCCACACCTGCGGGTCGTCGAACATGGTGTTGAGCCGCCCGATACCCTCGCCGAAGGTTACGAGCAGCGTTTCATAGGAGATTTCCTTGTTTACTTCATTCGTTTTCATATTCTCGCTTTTTACGGGCGGCTTTTGCCGCCCCGAAATTTTTTAATCAGACAAGTTCCACTCTAACCCTGCTCATGTTCGCCCAGAACACGCCGTTGCAGTAGTAGGCGTAGCCGTTATGCCAGTTGCTCCTGCGGCGTATCACGTCCTGCTCGGGTGGTCGTATCTCGATACTCGTGGTGTAGATGTTGTGTCCCACGGTAATGACGAGGTTGCACCTTCGCCATATCTCGGAATGGGTTTTGAACCCGTTTTTCCCCTCGACGAGCGCAAGGGCCGTCTTGACTGCTTCCCGAACTTCCCAATCCCACTCCCCGAAGGGTTTGAGCGGGCGTGCCATGTAGCTTTTATAGATGATTTTCATTGTTATATTTTTTTTTGTAGGGCGGCTTTCGCCGCCCCGATTTTATAATTCGACAATCCTTTCCACTCTGCCGTACAACATGGAGCGTATGCTCGTCTTGTCCACGCCCTTGTATTCCGTGTAATGCCCGTACTGCTTTACCACGAATGTTTTCAGTACATCGACAAAGTTGAAACGATACCCTAAAAGCGGAATGGAGTCCTTGAAATAGGTGTTATGGTTTACCTCACGGGTAATCCAGTCTTTCTCCTCACGGGTGAGCGTTCCCCCGTCATTGAGCCGTTTGCGTAATATGTACGCTTTTGAGCCTGCAAGGCTTTCGAGTGCGGGAACGTCCCACGACACGAATTTATATGCTATTTGGTTCATTCTATTTTGTTTTTGCGGGCGGCTTTCGCCGCCCCGATTTTTATGCTGTCATTCGTTTCCGTATAAGGGACATGTTCCCCTTCATCAGTTTCAGTATTTGCCCGTGGTATGGGGTATTCTTGTTACACACGCCACGGCTCTGCACGACCTCCATGCGTTTTAGGGACACCTCTATCGTTTCGATACGTTTGCCGTCGATTGTGGCCGAGAGTATGAGCGAGTCGGCTTTCAGATAGTATTCGTTGGTAAACACGCAGTGGTGCATGGCCTCGCCCTCCTGCCGTATGGCTTCAACGCTGTCCAATACCTTGATGCGGATTTCCCCGTCGGAAAACTCCACTCCGAAAAACCGTCCTTTGGCTTTGACAAACGAGGCTTCCTGTTCCAACGCCTTGCGCCGTTCCTCCTGCCGCCGTTCCATTTGCATGTGCCGCCGTTTTTTAGCCATGTAGAGGTCATGCGCTGCGGGCAGGTCTGCGGGACACACGAAATGGGCGTTATGCAGGTCTTTCCCGAAAAATCGCAGCAGGTCGATGTAGTCGCACCATTCCGTCGGTTTCCCGATAGCGTACCCGTTACGGATGGCGATACGGATGGCCGGCCAATAGTCGGCGATATTGCGGGAGGAACGGGCGAAAAATCGCACGAGTGCCGTTTGTCCCGCTTTAAGCAGCGTTTCGGCCTTGTTCTCCGAGAGCAGCAGGTGGATAAGGTCGAAAGGGGTTACATCGGGGAGTTGTTTGCCGTAACCGCTTCGGCGCAGTTCGGGGATAAGCCGTTGCCGGGGATAGATGCGTGTGGGCGTGATGTTGTATTTCCCGTCGTTCTCCGCCCGCAGTTCCAATGCGCTCGACCAACTCCACCCGTGAACGAAGAAGCCCATCGGGCGCAGCCGTGCGAAGGTTGCGGAGCGTCCGTCGGGGGCAATCCACCGCTGTACGGCTTCGATATGGGTGTAAACGGGTGTCTGTCCCACTTTCGCCCAACACTCGATATAGACGAAGCGCAGGACTTGAAAACCCTTGCAGCGGGTTACGATGCACAAATACTCGTAATCGTTGAACTTGCGGCGCAGGGTGGTTTCCACTTTCAGCGTGGTGTGGCAGTGCGGACACTCGCACCCTAACAGATTGTCCGTGAGTTCTCCGTTTTCGCTCTGCCACGTGTGGCCGCACTCGGTGCAGGTGATAAGTCCTTTCGGCGTGCGGCGTCCGATATGCTCGATGCAGTTCTTGTACCCCCATTCGATTTGTGGGGGTAAGCGGCGGCAGGTGTTTGCTTGCCGCCACAACGCTCTGTTGGAATTTTGTTCTCGGTTTCATAACTAAAATAGACTGGGCATTAGTTTGTTATCTTCGATTTTCTTGGGTTTGGACTTGGCTTTCGCCAACTTGGCGTAGGCTTCGCTCTCGGCCTTCCGTATGGCGTTCCGCCGTGCCTCGGCTTTTTCCTCCTCGGTCAGTTCAACGGTGTGATTGACCACTACCTTGCAACTGACGGGTTTGCCGATGTCGATGTCCTCCTCGTCGTAATAGTGGAGTGCCATAGAGTATATTTCCTCGTCGGCAAACCCGTTGCAACCGCTCTGCCGTACTTGGTTGATGATGAAAGTGCAGCAATCGTCAATGTTCTTTTTCGGGTTGGCGTATCGGGGTGCGAAAAGTTCGTCCTCCCGTGCTCGTGCGTCGAGATAGTTCTGTATCGTCAGTTTGAAATAATCTGTTCCTTGTGCCATGATTTTTTTGGTATTGTGGGCGGCGAGCCGCCCCGTGTTCAACATTTATTCGTCCTTTCCGAGAAGCCGCCGCACCTCGTCCTCTTTGGTCTTTTGGAAAATCCATCCCGCTCTCTTCTGCCCGTCATGCGTCAGCCGTGCGTTGAAGCGTCCCCCGAGTGCGTGAAGGGCGTCCTTGACGGGCTTGGTGTCCCCGAATACGGCTATCGCCTTCTCGGAATAGTCCACGATGATAAACCCGCCTTGCACGCTCGTTTCAGTGCGTTCCGCCCGTTTTTCGTCTTTCGGCTCGGGCAGACATATATTCTCCTCGTTTCCTGCGATATATGCCAGCCTGTCGATGTACCCTTCACGTGTGTAGTGGGTCAGTTTGCAGACACTCCACCCGTATTTCGGACTTTTGCCGAGCGTGAAAACGGGATAGCGGTGTTCGTTCTTGGGGTCGTATTCGGAGAGGTGCGCCGTTTGCGGGAAATTGGCCGCCGCCTTTCTCAACTCCCCGAAGTCGTTGCGGGAGGTGGCCGAAAAGCCGAGAATGACGGTACGCACGCTTCGGGTGGTCGAACACTCGTAAGAGGGGTCAGTGTATTCCGTTTCGTTGAGTTCGGCGATGATTACGCCCTGCACCCCTTCGGGCATGATGCGGCGTAACCTCTGCGCCCCTATTTCCGCTATGCGGTCATGCTCGGCTTTCTCTTTGGCGGCGGCGATGGCCTGCGCCGTGGCTTGCTCTTCCGCCTGCCCCACAAGCAAAGCCACCTCGAAAGCGTCCATGAACTCGGGGTTCACGTCGTCGTAGTACCTGCCGATACCGAATGTTTGCGAGAGGGGTCGCAGAATGTCCGTTTGGCTGATTTCCTTTGTTTCGGTATCGACCATGTGGTACACGTAGCCACGGGCGGTGTGTTCCACATGGTAAACGACGTAACGCTTTCTGCTCGCACCCGCACCGATACCGATGATAACCTGGTTTTCCTTGACTACCTGCACCTGCGTGTCCGTGGTAGTCGCTCCGAATAATGAAATGTACTTTGTCATACCTGTAATAATTTAGAAGATGTGAGTGAATAGGAAATAGAAAAAGCCGATTAGAGCCACGAGAGAAACAAGGCAGGAGAAAATGCCCCGCAGGATGTCATAACAGAACGTGAAGCCCAAAACGACCCAAATAAAGTCGATACCCCACACGTGGAAGCCCAAAGCCACCGCCCCGACCTTTACCGCCAACCCGACCTTTGCCTTTATGCCAAGTGGAAGGTTGGAGGATTTCTGTTTCCATTTATTTTTCTCTTCGTTTCTCATAACCTTTGACTTTTTTTTTATGCCGTAGCGGAGCCGGTATGGATGGAATCTGTTTCGGTAGCATCAAAAGGTGTCGGGGATAGCTGCTGCAAGATTTTGTCGGAAAATACGCTCGCCCGCAGGGAAAGAGGAAGATTTTGCGGCAAACCGCCCCGCGGCCCGATCTTGCAGCAGCGTGAGCCCCGTAACTACCTTTGCTACTGACAACAGATTTCCATACCGCGCTCCGCGGCATGAAAAAAAAGAGAGGAAAAGGTTATGGGAGAGAAACGGGGAGAAAACGATATGCCGTGAACGCTCGCGAAAGTCGGTTCACGGCTCACCCTGCATGGAATGATAAATCGCCCGCGAACATTTCCTTTCACGGGCGATTGGCGTATCGGAGCGTGCCGATCCCGTATCGGCGGAGGATCGTTTCCGCCGGACGTGGCGCCACTCGCTGCCACTTTTAAGACGGATACGTCCATATGCCACTGGCTGATAACAAGATACTGTCCATTTGTGTACTTTTGGGCATCCGGGAAACAAAAAATGAAACAGAACATGGAAATAATAAGTATGGACGTGAAGGCTTTCGACGCGCTGGCAGGGCACGTGGAAGCCATTGAAAGAAAAGCCGAGGCGTTATGCCGCAGGCAGGAGGACGTGAGTTTGAAAAAATGGCTGGACAACCAGGATGTCTGTGACGTGCTGGGTATATCGAAACGTACCCTGCAAACCTACCGGGAGAAAGGGTTGCTGCCTTTCAGCCGCATCCGTCACAAAATCTTCTACAAACCGGAAGATGTCGGGAAACTGCTGCAATCGTCGCACTATCCTAATACCGCCGCGTTATGAGCCATTATTTCATCGACAAGCACGATCCGCGTGTGGCGGATCTCTTCCGGCGTTTGGAAAAGGCCGGCAAGGCACTGGATAAACTGGAATCCTCCGGAGGCCGGACACTCAAGGGAGAGCGGTTCGTCACCGACGAGGAATTGTCCCGGCTGCTGAAAATCAGCAGGCGTACATTGCAGGAATACCGTACGGCGCGGATCATTCCCTATTATTTGATTCAGGGCAAGGTACTATACATGGAATCCGAGATACAGAAATTCCTGGAAGATTCCCGGAAGAAATGTATCGGGGGACAGGAATGGATATAAAAGAAGAACGGCCAAAACGTTGGCCGTTCTTCTTTTTCAGTTCAATATCGTGTTCATGCCGGGGAGCTGCCAGACGACAGCGGTCGTCGTGGCCCTTCGGACAAGCCACCGTCGGAAGGCTTCGGCATTCCCGGATTTTAAGCGGAAAGCCAGCGCGGCGATCATTTCGAGCGAATACAGCTCGACAATACCGCCGTCACGGTTGCGCTCCCGGCGGTAAACCCTCTCCTCACAGAGTATGCCGCTTTTGAGTATGGAGCGGATGTTGCTCCCCACGGCAGGAACGAAGACTCCGAACAGGTCGGCAATCTGGTGGCGCGTGAGCCATACACGGTTCTCCGGCGTGTGGATTTCCACCCGTCCGTTTTCAATGCTGATAGGTTCTCTTGTCGTCATAGTCATACAAATTTATCAATTTTTGTTATACTGTTCAACCGTTTACCGTTATAATATCTGCCGTTTCCGGTTCGTCCTCCTCGTAGAGATTTATTTTCCGGCCTTTGGTCTGTTCTTTCAGCCGTTTCATGTCCTCGTCCACCTTGCGGTCGGTCACTTTGGCGTAAATCTGCGTGGTGGAAATGCTCTTGTGTCCCATCATGCGGCTGACAGTTTCGATAGGCACTCCCAACGAGAGCGTGATATGTGTCCCGAAATTGTGCCTCGCCTTGTGAAAGGTCATGTCGAAGCCGTATGTCCGTCCCAGTTCTCTGGTGAGCTTGATGAGATACCCCCGGCAATAGAGGTTGAAAATCCTGTCGCTTTTACGCTCGTGGCGGTATTTCTCGATGATCTGCAACGGCACGTTCAGCAGGCGGATGGCCGAGGGCGTTTCGGTCTTCTGGCGCCGGATGTGTATCCAGTACGTTCCGTCGTCCGACTGCGTGATGTCTTTTTCGGACAAGCGTTTCAGGTCGGCGTAGGACAACCCCGTGAAGGTAGCGAAGAGAAACCAGTCCCGCACCCGCTGGAGGTTGGGTTTAGCGACGGGAGTTTCCATCAGCTTTTTGAGGTCTTCGAGTTTCAAATGGCGGCTCTTGCGCCGGGGCAGTTCCGGGTGCAGCTTCCCGTAAGGGTCGCGCCGGAGTGTACCCTGACTGACAGCCCGCTTGGTCATTTTCTTCAACCGGTAAAGATGCTCGTGTACTGTCTTGGGTTTCATTTCACGATCTGTACGCAGGAATATTTCAAAATCATCGTAGAACTCCCGGTCAAGGCTCCGCAACGCTACATCCTCCTTTTCCTTCCTTTTTTTCACGAAGGAGGCTAAAATATTATAGGAATTCTCGTAACTTTCATAGGTTTCTTCCTTGCGATCCACGCCGACACGCTTGCGGAACTCCTCGTTATGCTCGCGGAACAAGGCAAGGAGGGTGAACGGTTTCTGCCCGATTCCTTCCACGGCGTTTTTGACCAGCTCGGCCGTCACGAAACCGAGGCTTTTACGAATATGGCGGTAATGTCCGGTGATTTTTTCGGTCAGTTTCTCTATTGCCAGGTTTACCGTTCGGGCGTTCTCGCTTCGTCCGTTCGCCCTTTTGGTTTCCGGATTCCAGAGCGATGGATCGACAAACGCGTTGATATTGATCGGGGCCGACTTGGCATCGATGCTTACCTTGCATAACAATTTACATGTTCCGTCCTTGCGGACTTTCGTGCGGTTGATGTAGAACAGCAGGGAGAACGTGCTGCGGCGTTTTATCTCTTTATTATTCGGTTCCATAATCGTTGTGAATTTGATTGTCAATGATAGATTAAATAGCTACGGAGAAGCGGCCGGCAATCTTTTCCTCTAAAGACCGGGTATCCATGTCGATCTTGTCATCGGTCACTTTGGCGTAAATCTGCGTCGTGGAAATGCGGCTATGCCCCAGCATTTTACTGACGGTTTCAAGCGGGACACCATGCGAAAGCGTGATCTCGGTGGCGTAGGTATGGCGTCCGCAGTGAAAGACGAGCTTCCGTTCAATCCCGCAAATGGCGGCAATACGTTTCAGCGTCCGGTTGAGTTCGTTGTTGCTGTACATCGGCAGCAGTTTTCCTTCCGGGGCCATATCCCGATACTTGTCGAGGATGAGCAACGGGATGTCGAGCAACGGCACTTCATAGTCGATTTTCGTCTTCTTGCGGGCGGTCTTGATCCATACCTCACCGTCCTCGGTCACTTCCAGATCCTCCGTCGTCAGGCGGCACATGTCCCCGTAAGGGATACCCGTGTAGCAGGAGAAGAGGAACAGGTCGCGGATATGGTAGAGTTTCGGGTCGTGCAGGGGTGTGGTCATCAGCCGTTGTAACTCCGCTGCGGTAAGGTATTTCTGTTCCCGCTCGGGATGTTCGGCTTCATAACCCGCGAACGGGTCGGCAGTGATAATCCCTTCCGCGATGGCTTCCCCGACAATCGTGTTCAACCGTGTGACAAGCAACACGATAGTTCCCAGGGCAAAGCGGCGCTCCGTGCGTAGGTAGAGGTCATAGTTGTCGATGAATGAACGGTTCAGGGCCGTGAAAGGAACATCCGACAACTTGTATTTCTCCTGGATGAAAGCAGCCACACAGTTACAAGCATAGCGGTAAGATTGCGCTGTTCCCTTTTCCCGGTTCACGCCGACACGTTTTTCGAAATGTTCGATGAACGTCCGGAAATAGCCCAACAGGGTTTCCTGCCCGAAAGCCGTCCCCAACAACAGATTCCTTATTTCTTCAGCCGTTACATTCTCACGGGTGGCTGACAGTTCGTCATAAATGGAAATGGCTGAAGCTCGCAAATCGTCCAGTTGCCGGTTGATTTCCCGCGCGGCGTTACTTTTACCCGTGGCGCGTCCGGATGCCCACAGTGCAGCGGATACGGACATTTTCGCACTAAAAGCCGCTTCTGAAAATTTGCCGACAACAAGTTTCGCCATGACCGGGCAATGTCCCTCGTCATTCATTTCGCTCTTTTTGAGGTAGAACGTAACCGTTACATCCGTCTGTTTCATAACTCTATTTTTTTATGTTGCAAAATTACTTGATATATAGCTATTTACAGTTATGAAAATTATAGCGGAACAAAGAATAAAACCCCGGATGCCGGTAACATAACCTGTATTTCCATGAAAAACGGAAAAAAACGGTTATCTTTACGGGCAAAATATAGGGTTCTTTGCATGGTGAACGGTAAAACCGCAGGTGGTCAAGCGTTATTTTGCCGGATTATCCGGGGCTAAAAAAGGCAACGGATAAGTAGCAAATCTTTCTCTTAACCTTTCATTATCCTGCATTTTAGCGATTTGGAAAGGTATAGAAGAATTTGGCTTAACTCTCCTCAATACCAAACACTTACTTTATTTATCCAAATTTTGCCGTTTTTTTGCGAGTTCTACGTATCTTTGTATCAGGTTTTCAGAGTATTCAGGGGTTACAATTCATTTTTCAGGATATGGGCAGTCAGTTAGAACTTTTTCCATGCGGCAAGCTCGGTTTCAACGAACGGTGCGGCAAGCTTTCAAGCACTCCGTTGCGTCGCAGCGCTGCCAGTCGCGGCGAGCGTATCCGCTTGCGTAACCGCGTGATGACCGCCCGCCTGTACTACTGGCGCGAGATTATGCGCCGCCGTCTTGACGACGTGATGATCATCCTCGCAGAAAACGAGTTCTTCGTCGACGAGCGTACCATCAACAACGCCTGGCTTGAATGCGCCGACTTCTTCGAATGGCTCTGCAGCACCCATGCCACTGTCCGCCAGCTCCGCCGTATGTTTCCCAGCTGGAAATGGTAACCTTATATATTGTCTATAAAATCGGCTATATATACAACTTCATAGACTTTGAGCCCGTCCGGCCTCTTCTGTGGCCTGCACCGCGCTCTTCTGAATGACTTGGCGCAGTTCTCCATTTTGAATCCCTGTACCGCCCTATGCAGCGCTTCTACCATATCGAGCCTTGCGAAAGCCGTCTCCTGCACCTGCAAGGGCTTGTTCACATTGAACGAAGCACAGTCGTTAAAGCCGATTTTCAGCTCCAGGGAAACCTGTACACGCTGCATTCCGGGATGTGCCGCCGACATGTTTTCCGCTCCCGGATAGCTGAGCTCCACCAGGCAGCATGGGAATGCCACAGGCGGCCGGCTGTCCTGAAAATCCAGCTGCCCTTCGTCAGCATCCACCCAGCGCAATTCCGGCACTTTTTCACGAATACGTTCCATTACTGTTTTCAAGATTTCTTTTTTCATCGTTCCATTGTATTTTTAAACAGTTGTTCCACATCTTTTTTTATGAGTGTTTCCAATTCATGGCTTTCTCCCATGAACCGGCGGCGGGGTACCAGCATTTTCCGGGTGTGCTGTTTCACCACGTACGGCTTCCCTTTTTTGGACACACGTTCATGGCTTCTTACCACTACGCTGCCGGAGAATCCCTCGTTATGGGCACGTGCATAAGGCACCCTGTCACCACCGGCGGTAATGACCACCCTGCGGGCGCTGATCTCGTCAACGTCGATACTCTTACGCAGGGCTCCACTCTGTACAAGCAGTGTCCCCCTTCCGGGCTTGTATCTTTTACCCCATGGCTTCCATGGTTCCCCGTCGAACGCCTTTTCCGAGAAACGTTCCAGGAAGTACCGTTTTGCAGTGGAAGCCACCGCTTCGGGCACCGCCTCTATGGCTTCTTTCACCCTTTGTTCCAATTCCTTGCTGAAATCCATTGCTTTACATTTTAAAATGGTTATATTTGCATCGAAGTCCTGTCCTGACGGGGAGACAACACGCATCCAACACCCCGGGGGTGCAAGGGGGATTTGCAAGGTCTGAGAATCGACAGCGCCAGGCAGGATCAGCCCCAAGAAGGAGTGCAACACCGGCCATCCAATCCGAACGGGCGGAGGAATGACGGCATCGTTCCACCTTTACGGTTCGGACGGACGCGAGGATGCGCTCCGACGCTTTTTTATCAGCAGCCCCCTGCGGCGTTTGTCCCATATCTCCTTTTTAAGGTTTACTTTCCGGTTTCCCGGTGTGCGTGTCTGCATGACATACCAGGTCTTCAGCACCAGCTTTTCCCCTTCTATCCGGTAGTTTACGGCCAGTACCTCATCCCTGTAGTATTTCAACAGGCAATAGGTATCAAGCAGGTCATGCTTTATCTCATCATTGAGCCACACCTCGTCCGGGGCGTGCAGGGTTTCCAGCATGGCATCCCAGTATCTTATGCGGTTGTCCCGTCCCTTGCCTGCAGTATGGCTGTCGAACTGTTTTTTCTCGACAACCACTTTCCGGCCATCATAATCCGTCAGTACGATTCTTCCGTTTTCGGCGTATGTTTCCCATACTTCCTGTTCACTCCGCCCACTGACAGGGATATTCCCTGAAGCGTCCCTCTTCATGGCCTGTACCCCGGGCAGGTTCCAGCGTTCGGCGGTCATGTCCTTCAGATAGGACGATGCCTGCTGCGGGAACTTGCGGATGTACATCTGGTCGGCTGTGAATACCTGTGCCGAGTCACAACGGTTCACTCCCCAGCCTTGCGCCTCGGCCTTTTTCCATTCGGCCGTTTTCAGGAAGTCGTCCACACGCCGGCGCATCTCTTCAAGATCGACCTTTACCTGGTGCTTCATCCGTCCGGTCACGAGGCACCTGCAGGCCCAACCGTTCGGCGGGTATATTTTGTTCCACCGCGGGTCATTTTCGGGCAGGATGACCCCATGAAGCTTCATGTGTTCCTCACGTACCCTGCCGTCATTCACCGTCAGGTACTCCCAGAAAGGATATACCTTTTTCCTGGTCCGCAATTTCCTGTAGGTAGACATACCTTCGGCCGTGAGCACCGCCGTTTCGTATTCCGTCCTCTGCCAGGTCTTGTTAAACACTTCGATGGTTTCCTTTGCCCTGCGGTGAAACTCACCAAAGTTTCCGCTTTCCCGGAAGAGCCTGTTCAGTTCCTGTATTTCCGCCAGCGTCTTGGCAGCGGAGAAATGGAACAGGTTCTGCTCCATCGCCATACGGAACAGGTCATCCGACAACTTGTAGGCCACGTCCACATCGGCATTGCTCGGTCCTTCTTCAAATGCCGTTCGAACAGCCTTTAAAAAGTCTTCGGCAAAGAACCGGAAAAGCTCCGGGCTGAAACCAGCCAGTTCACCGTTCCATACGGCAGCGATGAGCCTTTCATCCAGGGGGGAGGTATCACTCATGCGGATTATGCCAGCCCCGCCCGGATGCGGGGCCGCCACGAAAAAAGACTTTATCCTTTCCCAAAGCGTACGTTCATCGGCATTCTCCACCGTTCCTATGGGTGTACCATTCCTGACCTGTGGTTTTACCGCTTTGGCCGGCCGGTCATCATTTCCCGTATCGGCCGGTGCTCCCATGAACACTTCCTCCCCGTCCTTCGGTTCGGGGATGCCGTATTTCTCATAGCCGTAACTGCGGGGAATAGGAATCATCGTAGAGAGCGTTTTCAGGTCACTTACGGTAAGCTCGTCCTTCTTGTCCACGAATGAGAACTTTCCGCCATGTACCGGATATCCCCTGCTTTCAAGCAGCGGTACAAGGTATTTGTTCAGCATGCGTATGACAAAACGCCGGTCGCTGCGGTGTTTCTTCTCCTGCACTTCCAGATGTACCTTGCTCTGCGAGAGCGACGCACCGTCTTTGGTGGTCATGGTCTGTCCCAGTACGGTTATGAGTATCTCCTCGTTGCAGGCATTGCGGAAATCGTTATAGAGCGCCCCGTTGCTGCTTCCGCTGAGTGTCGTCTGTTCCACGTCACTCTCTTTCGGGATGACAATGTACGGTGCCGATCCCGCTTCCTCGAACGCCTGTATGAGAAGCCTCCTGCTCTGTTCGTCCATGCTATTGTACTTTCCTATGCGTTGCGGCATCCCGAAGAGTTCCACGAACTGTGCCCAGTCCCCGAATCCTCCGCGCTTGTATATCACATAGGGAGCCACTTTCAGCAAGAGCCCCAGATCATCATCCTCTCCCCACTGTATGATCATGCCGTCATCGCTGTAACTGATTCCGTCCGTATCGTACTGGCGCCGCAGTATCAGCTTCTCTTTGGGACGTATGTGCTTGCGCGGTATGCTGTTGAAGTCGAACCCGTTCACGAAAGAATATTCGTCTACGGATATTCCCCAGAAAAGGCTCCACATGATCTCTTTCAGCTGATTCTCGAACTCCACGGTATCTATGAGTTCCGTTATCCGTGGTACTTCCTTCCTGTTTACCGTAAAGTTAATGTCGCAGTCGGTTATCGCCTCTATGCGTTTGCCGATGGCATCCGTCACAGTCCCGTCCATGAGTATATCCTCATACAGGTCGTACAGTTTGCTGCGCAGCCCCATGTCAGCCGCCCTAAGCGCACTTTTCCATGTGCCTATGTCGTTTATTCCCCTGTGCACGGGCTGCACCAGTATCTGATTGTATACCGGTGTTACGGCCTTCCTGGACACAGGTTTTTCCTGCCGTTCTTTCCTTTTCCTGTTTGTCATAAAGTTTCCGTTTAAAAGTGGTTGTCACGTTTCCTGTTGCTTCCGAATGCTATTTCCCCGCAGCACCTGCACTCTTGCAGTCCCGGCTGCTCCGGTGCTGCCGGCAGGTTCGGGTTCTGCCTGTTCTGATTGTTCCTGAGCCATTCAATGGCACGGTCGTAGCGCTTTTCGCGCATTTTAATATCCACTCCGGCGTTGCAGATGTTGCAGAAGTGCCAGGCGGCTATGTCCTTTACAAAGAGCAGCAATATGGGATTGCGTTCCTTTCCCCTGGCGGCGAATATCTTTCCTGTATCGTACTTGGTAAGATATCCCTGTACCTCCTCTATGGCGGCGTCTATGGCCGACATCATCGCCGCGTCATCGCCATGGCTGATGGTATCCATATCCTCCTCATAGATGTGGGTTGTCATTTCCTCTACTTCCAAATAAGCCATATATTTTCATGTTTAATGGTTTGTCACATTCTTTTTTTGTTATGGGGGCGTCTCCCTATCCAATAGCTTCCGGCTTCCATGTGGGCGTTCAGCTGCTGGCACATGTAATATCCCCCCTCGATGGCATCCGGTCCGTCTGCCGGTGCCGGCAGTCCGTCGTCGAACAGCCTGAACTGTTCCTCCAGCCGCTGCATGTCCGGATTGTCCTTCTCCCGTATGTTGAAAACGAGCCTTCCCGCCCTGTTCAACGGTTCCAGGTTCCCTTCTATACGCACGAATTTGTCGGGTTTGTCACGCCCGTCGGGTGAGATACTGATGTAATGTCCTTTTTCCTTCCCTTTTGCAAGGAAAAGAGGAACGAATACCTGCTGGTAGAACGGATCCTGCAGTTTGTTATTCTCTATGTAGTTCCTCTGCTGCGTCCTTTCCCTTACGTAGTCCCGCTGATAGTAATACCAGTTCACGAACTCGTCGTTGGTGACATGCCGCAGATATCCGGTATATACATACAGCGTTCCCTCGTATAGCCCCATGAGAAAATTCGCCTTGAAGGAGTTCTTCTTCGCTTTCTTGCCGGTGGTGTTGCTCGGTGCCGGGTCCCCGTAACTGACAATATATTTGAGCTTGCCTATGGGCGGGCATTCTCCCCAGCGTATCTCCTTGAAGTAGGAACCCTCCACCACCGGATTATTGAAACACTCCTTCTGCCCGCTGGCGAGGCTCACCTGTGCCAGCACCTCGTCTATCGTCTCCTCAGTGTTCTTTTCCGGCCATACGGACGTTCCGAACTGGTAATCCGCCTGCGGATCGGGATTATTGATATCCACCATGCGTATATTGATGATATCCCAGTTTCCGATAGGCTTCTCCCTTGCTGCCAGTTCCCTTGCCTTGTTACCTGCACGTGAGATGCAGCAGTCCTTTGCGATGACGTTCCCCGTCCAGACGGTAAGCAGCGCCTCGCTGATGGAGCGGGTGAAGAACAGCGCCTGCTCGAACCAGTTCCATTTGTTGTTCACTATCTCCGGATTGCGGCATTCCTCGTCGGTATCGTAGTCATCCATGAGCAATACGTCCGGGCGTACCTCGTCCATTTTGACTCCGCGCGGTGACTGTCCCCAGCCCATCGCCATGAACGACACGCGGGTGCTGAGGGTGAAATAGTCCTCCGTCCATTTGTCACCGATGAGGTTGCCGTAGAAATATTTCAGCCGCTCGTTTGCCTCGAACTGCGCCCGGTACTGGTTCAGCAGCTTCCTTGCGCCGTCATTGGTCGCCGAGGTCATGATGACGCACCGCTTGTTTTTCTTCACGATGACCAGGTACAGCACGATGAACATCACGATGGTGGACTTTGCCAGCTCACGCGCCCAGCTCAGCACTTCGTACCAGTTCCCGTCGGAATGCCCGATGATGCGCCTGATGGCTTTCTTCTGGAATCCTGCAAACTCGTATTTGGCATATCTGTAAAACATGAACTTCGCCCATGCTACAGGGTCCGCTTCCAGTTCGCGCAATTTCCTTGCCTTTTCTTCTCCGGTCATGGTGAAGTCTACGGCGGTCTGTGTACGTATCTGCCTCAGGGTTTCTTCCCAGTCGTCGGAGAGTGTCCTGTTGTTTCCTGTCAGTCTCTTTTTTGCCATGGCGTTACCTTAATTTCTCCTTTACAAATTCGTCAAAATAATAACTCAGTTCGATTGCCTTCTGCGGGTCACGCTTGCGCAGCCAGAAAAGGATCTGTTTGCTCACGCTGATGATATCGGCTATGCCGTAGTCCCCTTCCATTTTGGCGATGGCGGCGGAGAGTTTGTTGATGGTGTCGGCTTCGGCGGAAGTGGCATACTTGTCACCGCGCTCGGCTATGGCCTTGTTCATTTCCGCTATCTGCATGTAGAGATTGCGTATCTGTTCCTCCCGCGTGGTGGTGACGGCCGCCCGCAGCATTTCCCAGTTACCCTCCTTGCTCCACTTGCTCATGGTGACAGGACTGACACCCACCTTTTCGGCTATCTGCCTGCTTTGCAGTTCTCCCCTGCATGTAGAGCATCTTCGCCCAGTCCTTTTTCTGTTGGTTCGTTAGTGTCTTGGACATATTTATTCTCTTGATTATTACAGTACAAAGTTAGGCAGCGCATACCGATTAAAATAATCCGCCTGAAACAGTTTCCGTCTACAGGTAAACAGTTTCCACTCGGTAGGAAACTGTTACAGGGCGATTTGCACACCTTCTTTTTATCCCTGAATTTTGCAGCAAACAAAATGAGAAAAGCAATGGGCAAAGCATATACATTCTGCGTACATGACGAATCCGTAAACACTTACGGGTTCCGCATGCTGACTTCGGGGGCCAACCTGGAAGAATTCAAAAAGAATCCCGTGGTACTCTATAACCATAATGACTGGGAAACCCCGATAGGGCGCGGCGAGAACGTGCGTGTGGAGGATGGCAGGATTCTCGTGGACGTTGTATTCGACGAGGAAGACGAAAAAGGACGTACGATAGCCGGTAAGGTGGAGCGCGGTTTCCTGCGCATGGCCAGTGTCGGCTCCTGGCCGCCTGAAGAGGTCAGCGATGATCCCGCATTGAAGCTTCCGGGACAGACGGGGCCCACCGCCACAAGGTGGACCATGCGGGAGATGTCTGTCTGCCCCATAGGTTCCAACCACAATGCCCTTGCCATGTATGACCGCGCGACAAACAAACGTATAGACTTGTCTGACAGGCAGGCGCTTGTCAGGCTGATGGATAAGGAATTCAGTATTAACCATAAAAGAGAGAACAATATGAGTTATTTGACACAGATGTTGAAACTGTCGGATTCCGCATCCGACCAGGCTATCCGGGAAGCCGTACAGGACTTGATTACCCTGCGTGACAACCTGCAGGCCGAGAACTCCACGCTCAAGAGCGAAAAACAGACATTGCAGGAACGTGTAACGGCCTTTGAGACGAAGGAGAAGGAAGCCAATAAACAGAAAGCCGTCGCACTGGTGGACGCGGCAGTGAAAGACGGGCGCATTGACGCCAAAGGACGTGATAGCTGGCTGGAGGACTTTGCCGTTGATTTTGCAAAGGCCGAAGTACGCCTCAGCTCCATTTCCGTACGTCAGTCCGTCAGTTCCCAGGTACAGACCGGAGGAAAGGCCGGAGGAAACGTGCAGCTGGCAGACATGTCTTTCAAGGAGATCCTGGAAAAGGATATGCTCAAGGAACTTAAAAAGGACAGGGACCTCTACCGGGAGAAGTTCCGTGAAGCCTACGGTAAATACCCGGAATAATCATTTTATAAACAAAAGACAATGAAGACAAAATTCATTTTTTCACTGCTCACAGCATTGCTGTTCAATTTTGCCACCTCAGGTCTGTTTGCACAGAGTATCGGCATCGACCATAACCTGATGTTCGGCATCCAGATGGGGCTTTCGCTGGTTCCGTTGCAACTTACTGGCTGTCTGGCAGACGGGCTGAACAAGGAAATCTGGATTCCCGAGATTATCGAGAAGTTCTATCCGGAAAACTCGTTCGTTTCCGACTCGCGTGATTTCAGCATGTGGACCGATAACGAGTACCTGAACCTGCAGGAAGCGGGTATCGATCCCAGAGTATTCATCGACAATGAGGTATATCCGATACCGGTAGTCGCCCGTGGTGACAAACCCTACAAGATTCCGATGAAACGTTTCGATACGGAAAACACCGTACATATCAACGCCATCGAAATCGAAGAATCCGCCGAAAAACGTAGAAGTGTGGCCGCCGGACACCAGAAGTCACTGCAGATGCAGTTTTCCGAGCTGGCCATCTACAACTGGGCGCCCAAGAAGGATAGTGAAACTACCCCGGTTATAAAAATCAACGACGGCAATGCCAGCAAACAGGGTACCGGTTATGTGGCCATGACCTATGAAAAGGTTCTGGCGCTCTCCACCCAGCTCGACATGATGCTGGTTCCAAAAGAAGGGCGTATCCTGGCACTGCATCCGTACCATGCTACCGACTTGCAGCTTCAAGACCTGGAGATGTTCAAGACGTTCTTCTCTACCGGTTCCATGTTCGGCTTCAAAATTCACGTCACTTCCATGGTGCCCAAATACAACGGTACTACGGGTGAGAAGGTGGAATGGGGTGCTCCTGTCCGCGATACGGACGCTATCGCCTCCACAGTATGGTACCGTGATGCAGTTTGTCGTGCCAAGAGCATGGAGGACATGTACTACCGTCTGAATGATCCGGAATACCGTGGTGATGTCCTGGGCTTCAATATGCGCGGCATCGCATTGCCTATTACAGGCAAGTATCTGGGTGCCATGTTTACCACCAAGAAATCCTAACCCTAAAAATTAAAGAACAATGAGCTATATCAATATGAAATCGCGGAGAAGCTTTGACTTCTTCGCCCCCTATACAGAAGAAGGTGACCGCTGTGTACAGATACCGTTCCCGGTCGCTGTAACCCGTAAAACTGAAGGTAAGTCGCTGGTGCATGACTGCAATCCACAAATAGTAGATATTGCAGCCGAAACCGCAGCAACCACTTTTGAACTGGACACGCAAGTCCAAGCCGGTTCGTTGCTCATCGTCAGGAATGCCAGCACCAATGCCCAGACCATCGGCAAGGTTGCCTGTGCGGCAAGCAAAGTGACTACGTTGATGTATGACGGAAATGCTTACATCAGTATCGGAACCTCAGAAATCGGAGAATGATGGCAGCACGAGGTTTACGCAACAATAATCCGGGTAACATCCGCCTGTCACGTACTGTGTGGCAGGGGGAAATCCGCCCCTCGCGTGACAGGTCTTTCTGCCAGTTCCGTACGATGGCCTACGGTTATCGTGCCCTGATAAAGTTACTGCAGAACTACCGCCGTAACAACGGCTGCCGTACGATAGCGGACTTCATCAACCGCTGGGCGCCTCCTGTGGAAAACAACACTTCCGGCTATATCAGCCGGGTGTGCCGGGAGATGCAGGTTCCGAACACGTATGTGCCCGATGTGAACGACCGGGTAACCATGTGCGCTTTTGCCGCCGCCATCTCACAGGTGGAAAACGGAGTGCCGGCAGTAACGGCGGACGTGGAAGCGGGATGGGAACTGCTCTGATGCTTGATAACCCTTAATGATTTCCAGCCATGAATTCAGACCTGGTAATGCAGATTCTCCAATGGCTTGTGCCGAGCGGCATTGCCGGTTCCCTCTGGGCATGGCTGAGACATCGGGAGAACAACAAGGTGCTCGCCGCCAAGGAGCGGAACGACGCCTATAAGGAAATGTACGACAACCTGTCAGGAACATTAATAGACTTACAGAATGAGAACATTAAACTCTACAAGGCAGTGCGGGAACTTAACCGTACCATTCAGAGGGCTTCTACTTGCCGGCATTATGCTGACTGCCCTATCCGTGGCGAGCTGCAGAAGTCCGGAACCATTGGTGCGGAACGAGCACAGCCAAAAAGACAGCCTCTCGGGCAGAAGCGGGTTCGCTCTCCTGCAGCAGCCTGTTCCGCCCAGCATGGCGAAGACGAAATTCCCGACGGATATGCTGGAACTGATTCCGGTGGGCACAGGCTTTAGCCGCCGCAGCGGGCAGGCTACGGTGAATGTCACCCGCATATCGGAAGACAGCCTGGAAGTGACGGCTGCCTGCGACAGCCTGGCCCGGCAGATACTCATCCTTACCGAAGAGAACATACGCATCCGTAACGAGCTCTTCAGGGAGAAGGAGAAACCACCACCTGAAACGGTACATGAACCTACCGGCTTCCAGTGGTTCCAGATATGGATCGGGCGTACGGCCGTCGCCGCCCTTCTGCTGGGAATACTCAGACGGCGATTTATTAACCCTTAAACTTGGAATAAACATGGATAAATTAATATTCGGAATGTCGCAGGTCAAATTCTGCGGCCTTGAAATCGGCTGGTTCGACGAACAGGGAGTCACCCCTGCGGGTACCGCCGCTACCCAGGTGGACATCTACGCCGCCCAGGTAAAGGACGGCCCTGTGGCGACAATCACGAGCAATCCGGGAAAGAAGGCCTTTACGGGCAACCTGATTGACATGTCGGCTGAAAACCTTGTGAATACAATCGGAGGGAGCAAGGATGACCAGGGCAACTGGGAGCCGCCCGAGAAATGGGAGAAGACGGGTGTCATGGATATTGTCTGTGACAGCGGCCATACCATCCGCCTTTACAAGGCGAAAGTCACCGGCAATGACTTCGGCGGCGGCGTGAACTCCCAGGGCGTACTCTCCGTCCAGCTCAACATCGAGGTTATGAAGGATGAGAACGGCAAGCGGATGAAGATATTCGCCCCCGGCATCGATCCTGAAACCGGCAAACCGAAACCGTCCGAAGAAGCCTGACACGTATGGAGCGCCTTGAAATGGAAATCCTCTCGGAAAGGGTCATGCAGGACGGGGGCATCTCGCTTCCCCTGCGCCTTCCCGGCGGAAGGCATATCCGCTGGGTGATGCGTGTCCCCACTTATGCGAGCCTGCTGAATATCGGCCGGATGTACCTGAAGCTGGGGGTCCGGTATGACGAGGTGAAGGAATATGACTTCGAGCAGAAAGTGGAGTTCATCACCCGCCACGGGGTGGGCGTGAGCCGCATGGTGGCCTGCGGTATCGTCCGGGGGCGTATCCTCTCCCCGTTGCTGAACCGCCCCGTAGCCTGGATGCTCCGGCACTGGATGCACCCGGCCGCCCTTGAGGAAGCCTGGATAATAGTCGTGCGCATGCTTGGTACTGTCCCTTTCGGAAATATTATCAGATTGGCGGAGACAATCAACCCGATGTCGCCCCTGCTGAGCCACGGAAAAGGATAGAACGGGAGTTAAAGGGCTATATGGAGCCTTCACATAGCCCGTTCGGACTGATAGGACAGATAGCCCGCGATACGGGCTGGAGCATAAGGTATATCCTGCACGGGGTGAACTATCCGACGCTCATGCTGATGTGGCGGGACTGTCCCAGGCATATTCCCGCACGCAGAAAGACGCCCGCCGAACTTTCCCGGGAGATGTCCGCCCGCAGCGGCGGTACCCCGGAAAATATGTCGCCCCTGGAGTTCTTCAGGAGCATGGAGGAAGAGGAATGAAAACTGTTTGTCACATAATAAACCGCTATAAGAAGTGCAGCCTATCAAACTTGAAATATTCCTGGATGACAGGACACTTGCCGGCATGAAGTCGGCCGAGGGCAACATAGCCGCCCTGGAGAGCTTCAACAGGCAGATGGTCGAACGTCTGCAGGGCGAGCTCAAGCAGTTGGAGAGACAGTACAGGCAGCTGCAGAAGCAGGGCCTTGCCGGTGACAGGGAACTCGCCGACATTCAGGCGCTCAAAGGTGTCATCGGCGGCCTGAAGGATGAGATAAAGGCATACGAGGCCGCCAAGAGACAGGCCGGCGAGACGCCCCTTGTGGCGCATGACCCGGCACCGAAGCTGAACCAGGTCAGAATGACCATGGCACAGATCGCCCGGGAGCTTCCCTCGCTGGCCATGGGGCCGCAGATGTTCTTTCTGGCCATATCCAACAACATCCCGATGTTTACGGACGCCGTGAGCAATGCCCGCAAGGAATACGAGCTCATGACGGCCGCAGGAAAGAAGGCGACCCCGGTATGGAAACAGGTGGCAGCTTCGCTGTTCTCCCCGCAAACGGCACTGGCGGCGCTTATTACGCTGACGGTGGTATACGGTAAAGAAATAGGAGAATGGATAAAGGGGCTCTTTGGCGGGAAAAACGCCATGGATGAACTGCGTGAATCCATGCGGGAAACCTATGAGGTGGAAAAAGAGGCGAATGCCACATTCGTGAAAAGCCGGTTTGAGATGGACAGGGTAATCAAGTCCGTAAAGGAGTTCAAGGGAAGCAAGGAGGAGGAACGCAAAAAGGTAACCGAACTCAACCGTACATACGGTGAAACGTTCGGCTACTACCAGACATTGAGCGAATGGTACGATACGCTTATGAAAAAGAGTTCCGACTATATCGAGGTGCTCGTACTGGAACAGAAAGCCCGGAAATGGCTTGACAAGGCCGTAGAGGAGAGCGATAAGGCCGACAAGCTGAAAGCGGAAGGTGCGGAATCCCACCGTCCATGGTTCGGTGCCGGCGGTAAAATCCACAAGTTCTTCGGCGGAGGTTCCACCGACCAGTTCGGTAGCGACCCTGCTTCCGTAGTTTACAACAAAAAGCTCAAGGACATCTATGATGCGGAAGAGGATGCCCTCAAACGTGCGGAAGAGTTTCAGGATAAAGCCGCCCGTATCAAGGAGGGAACAAATATCAATACCGTGGTTTCCGGTTCGGTGGAAGAATTGGAAAGCAGCATAGCGGAGAAACGCAAGGCGCTGAAGAAACTCACAAACAAGGAGGATTATGAGGCGGCCATGAAAGTAATAGAAGCCGAGGAGAAAAAGCTGGAAACCATTACGGGAAAGAAAAACAAGGACGGTGGCAGGAATGCTTCCGACTATCAGGATGCTCTTTCCGATGCCCGCCTGCGTGCACAACGTAAGCTGGAGGATGCCCGTATCGCCCTGATGGCGGAAGGCAGCGCCAAACGCAAGGCACTGCTCCGTCAGGAATACGAGCAGACGCTTGCCGCCATCGACAAGGAAGAACGGGAGCTGCTCTCCAGGCTGGAGAAATCGAAAAAGGCCGGCAATCCGGTAGCCCCCGGGGAGGCTGACCGGATAAGGCAGGACGCTTCCTCACAGCGTGTGGTTGCCGGCGTGCAGTATATGCAGGATGTCTACGACGAGGAGAAGCAGTTCCGGGAAAAGGACAGGCAGGCGTGGATAGACTACAACAGGGAGTACGGCAGCTACCAGGAGAAACGGCTGGCAATCACACAGGATTATGCCCTGAAGATTGCCGCAGCCGAAACCGAAGGTGAAAAGGCCATACTGAAAAGACGGCGCGAGGACGAACTGAAAGAGCTGGATTTCGGTGAGTTCAAGAAGACCGTCAACCTGGCCGATGTATTCGGCAATCTGGATGCCCAAAGTACGGAGGCGCTCTCCGCACTTCGCGACAAGCTGAAGGAATACATCAGCGGGGCGGCCAAAGAATTACGCCCCTCGGACTTGAAGCAGCTGCAGGACGCACTGACGAATATCGACCTGAAGCTTGCCGACCGCAAGCCCTTCCGGGAACTGAAACGGTCTATGGATGAATACGCCAACGCCCAGGAAACTGTCCAAAAGGCGCAGGAGGATCTGAACACCGTCATGGCGGGAGGAAAGGTTATCACCGGTCTGTACAGGGATGAGACGGGCAAGCTCGTCACCGGACTGCTTACCCAGGAGCAGGCGGAGAAGAAACTGGCTGAAGCCCAGGAAAACCGCCGCAGGAAACGTACGGCAATGGCTCAGAGCCTGCAGGGGGTTGCGGGCGAAATGTCATCCTACGGACAGGCGGCCGATGATGTCGTCAGTATGCTGGAAGGGTTCGGAGTGTCGGTGGACGAGAATGCCAAGCGGGTGATAGAGGGGTTCAATACCATGTCGGAAGGTATCGGCCAATTTGCGAACTCCATGCTTTCGGGTGACATCGGCGGCATGATAAGCGGCGTGGTGAATACAGCCGGCGGTTTTGTCAAGACATTGGGCAGCCTTTTCGGTACGGATTGGGGCGGCCAGCGTTCCGAAAGACGTTACCAGCAGGCAAAGGAGCGTTATGAAAGCTATATGGCGGTGCTTGACAAAGTCATCGCCAAACAAAAGGAACTGGTGGCATCCATGGAGACCGATACGCTGGCGAATGCCAATAATTCCTACAAGAAAGCCGGAGAACTCCTGCAGCAACAGGAAGAATACGCCCGCGAAATGGGAAAGGCATATCTGAATGCCGGGGCGAGCAAGGGGTTTCTCGGTATCGGTTCCAAGGCTTCCCACGGAACGAAGCAAAGGGAGGGCATATCCTCTACCGCATGGGAACAGGCGCGCCGGGTGTTGGGAAGCGATTTTTCCAAAGTGGCCGACGGCCGTATGACCGGTCTCTTTGACCTGAGCTATGAGAAACTGGTGGAACTGCGTGATGAAGCCACCGGCTTCTGGAGTGAATTACATGAGGACACGCGCAAATATCTGGAACAGATTATCGAGAGCGAGGAAGCCTGGCAGGAAGTGCAGGAAACACGCAAGGAAGCCATGACGGGCATCTCTTTCGAGAGCGTGCGCAGCAGTTTTCTGGACATGCTCATGGATATGGACAGCAGTACGGCGGATTTTGCCGACAACTTCGAGAAATATATGCAGAAGGCCATGCTGAACAGTATGCTCTCGGAAAGCTATAACGGACGTCTCAGGGAATGGTACGACTCGTTTGCCGAAGCCATGGAGGAGAAGACGGAATGGAGGACGGGCCAGGGCAGACGCGGACGTAACAGGTATAAAGTTACCACCGAAGCCGCGGGCGTGCTGAGCCAGACGGAATATGACGCTCTGAAGGATTCCTGGAATTCGATAGTGAGTGATGCGCTGGCTGAACGTGACGCGATGAAAGAGATATTCGGCTGGCAGGGTGATCCGGCAAGCTCACAGTCCGGACGCAGCGGAGCCTTCACTACCATGACACAGGAACAGGGCACACTTCTGGAAGGGCTGTTTACTTCCTTGCAGGACCATGCCAGCGGCATGCACAAACTTCTGGAAGAGCTCGCCAAATCAAGGAAGGAAGACCACGACCTGCTCGTCAGCATTGCTGAGAATACAGCTTATTGCAGGTATCTGGAAAGCATAAACGAGATTATGGAATATTTTAGAAACAATGGAATAGAAGTATCATGATGTACGACCTGACAGGATATATGGTAATTAACGGCAAGGATGCCTGGACGGAGTATTCGGCCTTCCTCTGTGAGGACAGGCCGGAAGACAGCACGAACATGGCCGAACTGCTCAAGCCGCCCGAGATGAAGGAATATACGGCTGTGGATTTCAGGGAGCGTAACGGTGAGGAATTGCCGGAGCAGCTTCCCCTTCCACGCTGCAAGGCCCGCGACCTTACACTGTATCTGGCTGTATACGCCTCTTCACTTTCCGAATGTGAGACAAGGCGGCTTGCCCTGATGCAGGCACTCATGCAGGGCTGGGTAACCCTTCGGGTAAAAGGGATATCCATGGAATGCAGGCTTTACTACAAGGCTGCCACACCGGTCGATATCCTGACCGATGCACTTGACGGAACTGCAGTGGCCAGATGGAAAATCAAGTTCAGGGAACCGAAACCGGCCCCCTTTTAAATGATATTTAAAGACTGTTCGAATGGAGCTCAATATCTATAACCAATCCGGAGAACTGAAGCTGACCGCCTCGGTAACCTCATCCTCTGTATGGAACCTCGAGTTGATGAGAGAGAATGCACTCTCGCTTACCTTCACAATCCCGGTCTGTGTGCCGTTGCAGGTGAATGACTATATAATACTGGAAGGTGTAAGGTTCAGCGTGAAGAAAGAGTACAAGCCCAGGAAAAAGAACAGTCAGAAGTATAGCTATTCGGTAAAGTTCTATGCTCCCATACATGATGCCCAGCAGGTGGTATACCTTCACCTTACGGATGGCCAGTACGAACCTCAGTTCAGTCTTGACGGCAGTCCCCGGGAACACCTGCAGAAATGGGTGGACAACATGAACCGTATTTACGGTGAGGAGCGCTGGCGTATCGGCGACGTGATAGATGCACCGGACGGAAATATAGAGTATAACAATACCACCTGCTGGGACGCATTGGCATCCATGGCCGAGACCTTTTCGACCGAATGGTGGTCGGACGGCTTCTATATCAACCTGTGCCGTTGTGAGCGCGGGGAACGTGTGGAATTGGGATACATGCAGGGCCTTGCCTCGCTTACACAAACGGAGAATAGCGATGACGTAAAATTCTTCACCCGGCTTATTCCGCTGGGAAGTATCAGGAACATAGACCGCAGCCGCTACGGTTTCTCCCGTCTGCAGCTGCCCGATCGCGCCAAGTATGTGGACAGAAATACGGACTACGGACTGTATGAACATGTGGAAGAGGATGCCTTTGCGGGTATCTTTCCTCATTATACGGGAACTGTGTCCTCCGTACGTTCACAGGAAAGGACCGGGAATGACGGCAAGCCCTTTACGGTCTATTATTTCAAGGACGAAGGTCTGGAATTTGACCCATGTGATTATGAGATTGCGGGACTTGTCAAACAATTGTCTTTCCAGAGCGGTGAGCTGAACGGGCGTGATTTCGAGGCAAACTATCATTCGGAAAGCAAGGAATGGGAAATCATCAATACCTACCCGGATGAAGATACGCAATTGCCCGGGGGAAACCTTATACCGCATGCGGGTGACAAATATATCCCCTGGAATTTCCGTATGCCCGAAGCTTATGAAAAACAGGCCGAGTTGGATTACAAGGCGGCCGTTGATGACTTCCTCTCGTCATACAGCGAAGACACCACCAAGTACGGCGGCGATACCGATTACACCTATATTGAGAAGCACTCCGTCCCCCTGCGGCTGGGACAGTCGGTAAGGCTGCTCAGCGAAGAGTATTTCCTCGGTATCGGTTACCGGGATACACGCATGACAAAGGTGACACGCAAGCTGGAGAACCTTTCCATGGCGGCTATTGAATGCACGAACCGCGTCGGCAAGGGCTGGAAACGCAGCTTGGAAAGTGATCTGAACGGATTGCAGTACGTTGTCGGCGGACTGCTGGACCGCTCGGTCATCGAGGTGCTTAAATCCTGGGACAACCGTGAGGCCAGCGAATACAACGTATTTTCGGCTTTACGCACGATAAAGGAAATAACCCGGCGCGCCATCAGCAAGATCGGTCCGGATGGGACATCCTTTCTCGTTTCCTTTCTGGGCGGTGCTTGGTTCGGCGAGTTCGTAGACAGTATGATTGCCGGTAAGGGTGCTGGGATATTTCCTGATGGCCGGGCACAGGTAGAACGGTTGGAAGTCCGCGGTTCACTGTCAGTGCTTGACCTTATTATCAATCAGATTCAAGGAATGGAGTCTGACTACTCCTTCACCGAGATTGGCAAGATAGAATCCGTGGAGGATTTGGGCGAGAGCACCTATCGTTTGAAAATAGAGAAACGCACGGACTTCGACTTCATGAAGTTCCAGGACAACGATGTCTGCTTCTCCATCATTAACACACTGCTTACAGGTGGTTCCGAGTATTACACCAGTTGGATGCGTATTCTTACCACCAACAGTGCGGAGAATAGCATAACGGTCGTGCTCTATCCGGACAGCGAAGTGCCTGGAGGCACGAACTATCCGCCTTTGGCCGGTTACAACGTAACCCGCAGGGGTAACAGTACGCTGCCTGAGGCAGGCGGCTTTAACGGGCGGGCACAGTCGTGGATGATTTCTTCACGAGAGGGTCGGATTATGTTCTTGTCCAATGTCTATAAACCGATATTGGAGGACTACAACTACTCAATCAGTATCGGCAGATTTCCCCATACGAAGGCACTTGAAAAGCTGCCGATTTCTGAGAATGAGACAGGCGTCATGGCACAGACGGTCATTGCCGAGAAATTCTACCAACTCGACCACAACGGCGATGTCATTCCCAACAAGGTAGACCGGGGTGTCTGGTCTCTGGAAACGGCCCAGAGCGGCGCTCCTTACCGGTTTGTACAGCACGAACTGTCGAAGCCTTCCGGCAGCGAATATACCCTGCTGGAACAGCATACGGTCTACCACCTTGGCTGCAAGTGGGGCTGTCTGTCAGATAAGACAACCGACGAACCGAAATGGAACTCCCCGTCATGGGGACTCCTTGAGGGCGACAGCAGGTATTCGCTCCAGCTCTCCCTTTCAGGCGGGGAGGCATTCGTCATAGGAGGTGTGGATACGGTAATGTCCGGGCGCGTTTTCTATGGTACAATTGACATAACGGATGATGTGATGGCGGACGGTGCCACCGAAGTGGAATGGTTCCGTGACAGCGGCAATGTTCCGGCAGACAACCTCTGGACGCCTGAGTACGTGGACGGAAACAGGCTTGCCATCCATATCGACAACGGGAACCAGCACGGGGTCGGTTCAGACTTCGGCTTTGTAAGCAGGTCCGTTGCCTTCATTTGCCGGGTATTCATTCCGGTTGAAGGGGAAATGCAGCAGATAGAACAGAGATTTGGTTTTGACATATTATAACTATGGGAATAAAGAGTAACAAACAGCAGGGGCGTATTTATGTGAGTCCCCTTTCCATCCAGGGAGAGATAATAGTATTGTCGGGCAGTCCCGTGCAGACCTATGACAAACAGTTGCGGGAATACAGCCCCGACCGGACCCTGACACCGCTGGTCATCGTACCGAAGGTATCGGCGTTCGACGAGAAGACGGTATTCGGTGAAATGGAACTCACGGGGGTGGAGTGGTTCGAGGGCGCACCCCGTGACAAGTCGGCCAACCGCATCGTCGAGGGTGAGTATTACAGCATTTCCGACGGCAGCGGCGGTGTGCCCAAATATGCGCTTACCATCCGGAAGAACATTCCGCCGGAGAAGCCGGTGGAGTATTTCGGCATCGCGATATTCACGGACCCTCGTACGAACCGCGAGGTCCGCTGTGAACGGAGCGTGAAGTCCTATGCGCACCTTTATGACAACAAGGCGTATTCGTTGCGCCTGAAGGGTGATTCCGTGATGGTGACCGACCCTCTGCGTCTGGCCGACCGTTCCGGCTATTGGGACAGGGAGATAGAACCGCAGCTCTATACAGGCACTGAACCGGTGGATGATGAACATGCCGCATATTTCTGGGACATTCTTGAAAACGGAGCATACCGCCCGGTTACACCGGATGACCCCGGTATTGTCTGCCATGATGTGAACGGAGTGTACACCCGCAAGCTGATGTATCAGGCGAAGTATGTCACCGGTGCAAGCTTCCGTTGCCGTGCCTGTGAGTATGCGGGCAGCAGACCGCAGGCCCCTACGGACGGGCGGCTGGAAAAGGTTATTGAGGTAAAGACGGAGATGGCCGTTTCCTTAAATTGCGAAATTATCCAGACAAAGGGTTTTACCCTTTCCGATGATATGAAGCAGCCGAGCGCCTATGAGGTACGCATCTTCGACAACCGCCGCGAGTACGGTATAGAGTACGATGACCTTTTCCGCATCACATGGAAAGGCCAGAGTGCGAAGCCGGGCGAGCCGGAGAAGGTGCTGGCAACCGGCGGGCGGACGTTGGAGTTCATTCCGGCGGACAAGGGTTTCCCGGCAAAATATATCTTCCATGTGCGGGCGGAAGTGGGGCTTCTCATCGGTGAGTCCCTGATGGGCGATGAGGAAGGTGCCGTTATATCCTCGCAGGTTGACGGACAGACGGTATTCATTGCCACGGGTCCGGTATATGAATAATTGAGTAATAACTTTAAACTTTAATCAATATGTACGTAATTGTAGAAAAGGCAAAGCTCGAAGGCAAATTCTTTGGGATAATGAATACCCTTCCGGATGGCAGGGTGTATATTCCTATCAGTGAGATGCGGAATGTGGGTACTCTTCTTGACATCGACATCATCGGTTCGGCACGTGAACTGAAAGAGCTGATAGAGAAACAGCAGGAAGCGATGCAGGGTACGGAGGACATCGACCCCGGTTTCAGTGTGACACCCGAAGAGGAAGAGGAAATAGACCCCGGTTTCAGCCAGGAGCCGAATCCGGACAGCGACAGCGGGGCGTCGGAAGAGGGTGAAGGCAGCGTGACCGGTCCGGAACAACCGGCCGGGGCAAAGGCTGACGGAAAAAGGAAAGGAGGCCAGCGATGAACCAGAATCAAGTGACCGCTTCACTGGCTATCGTGGCGGTGAGCAACGGGACAACCGTCAACGGGTATGTACGCGTGGACAATGGTCCGCTTATCCAGGCATGGACAAAGGGAAGTGACAAGTATACGCCGGACTTTGAAGCGTTGGCGGAGGACAAACACCCTATTGTCATTGTCGTGTTACGTGACGTGAGCAGCGGGCGCATCCTCATCCCTTCCAGGCTTGTTTTCAAGTACAACGGTACCGAACTTGCATTCGGGGAGGACGGGCTGTGTACTACGGAACAGTTTGTCGGCATGTTCAAACGCGTAACCGGATACAATGTAAGTGTAGACTCGCAGTCCTATCCCATGACGGGACTTCGCGTCATGAAGAACCTCGTGCCCATTTCCGGATATGACAATGACCGCATAACCGTTTCCGGGGAAGTTGAAATCGGCGGGCATACGGTCGCATTCAACGAACTTGCGACTGATGTTGTCATCCAGGAATCATCGGGTAAACAGTATGAGTTATTCATTACTTCTGACAAGGGTACGCAGATAATCAATCCGTCCGAAGTGCTGACGTTGAAGGCATCGCTGTACAGCGGCGGAGACCTTATCAACGATTTGGGGAACATTACGCTCCAATGGAAGAAGCAACTGCCATCGGGAGAGGCCAACCTCGGAACTCAGGGAACCCAGAACATTGCCGCGAATGATATTGACGGTTCGCTGGTGGTAAGCTGTGAGGCTGTGCAGAATGCGAAAGTCATTGCAAAGGGCTTCATTACCGTGTTCGACCTTAGCGACCCTATACTGGCGGCATTCAAGGTCAAGGGGCTTGCTTCTGACGGGCAGATATATCCTGGAGAAACGGGAACTCTTATTCCGTATGCCTATAAACGCCAATCCGGAGAGGAAGTGGCGGTGGCAAGCTGGGACTTCGCCACATTCGACGGTGAAAACAATCCGTTTACGCTGTCTGGCAAGGATAGCAACAAGTTCCAGGGCAAGGACATCGCACTGACCTATACGGATGCGGCGCGGGCCAAAACATTCAGAGTAATTGCCACGAACACTAATCCCATTGAGCTATGATGACAACGGCGGTTTTGAGTATCGTGGCTGTCAGCGAGCCTGACCCGGTGGAATACGTTGACATCGAGTGCCAGCCGGCTGCCATCTCTGTGGACTGTAACAATGTACAGATGGTGCCGCTGAAGCTGAAAGCCCTGCACCGCAGCGGGGCTGATGTGGCCCTGCTGGATGTATTCTGGCGGCTGCATGTCCAGTCGTCCGGCAAGGACCTCGGTACGGCGGATTCCCCCGGTGCATCGTCCGAATGGGAATACTACCTTCCGTCTGACAAGTGGGGCAATGCGGATTCTATTATCGTGGAAGCATACCGTGATAGTGCCCGCGAGACCCTTCTTGCTCAGAAGAGGGCCAGCATTGTTCGGCAGAACCCGTCCCCCTTCCCGGTCGATGGTGACTGGAAACCGCTGCCGTTCAAGTATAAGAACGGGGAATATTTCCTGGATAAGGAGAAGGGGTTTGTATTCATGTGGATGAATCCGGTGGCAGGAAACAGCGAGATGCACCCGTTCGACGATGTGGCCCAGAACCCGGACACTACTTCCTGGAAATCCATCCAGGAATACCCGCTACTGGGTACGCAGCTTTTGCTTGCCAGAAAGATAGATGCAGACCTTATCGACGTGGATAACCTGAAGGTGAAGCACCTGGATGGTGCGGACGGGGATTTTACAGGCAGTGTTACCGCAACCGAAGGTTATATCGGTGCATTCGAGATAACCAACAGAGGACTTGAAAACGAAAAGGAAAATCCGACCGCGACATTGAGGATAGGCAAGGATGGCGGGAAGTTTTTTGAAGTGAATGTCTCTTCCGGGGCAATGTGCGGTATTCGTGGGGATGGGATTACGGCACTCAGTTTGGGTGCCTACGGTGACCATTCAACCGGTGTAAAAGTGATAGCCCAGGCCGGATATGATACTTGCGCGATAGAAGCATTGGGTAATGTAGATTTGAATGCCAGAAGCGGTGAATCGGTAAGAATAAGCAGATTACGGGCTTCCGGATTAGCAGCGAATGTCCGCAATTTAGGCAGCAGTATGATGTCTGCCCCACCGAGCTATACGGTCAGTGATACCGATGATATTATCATATATGGAGGACCGGATATAAGCTTTGACCCTACCTTGTTTCTTCCAAGGTCAACTACTCCAGGCCGGATTGTATATTTGAAGAACCAGTTGAACCGGAATGTCTCAGTGAAAGGACCCCTGATGAATCCCAATAACAGAGGCACAACCACTGCTACTTCCATCAATCAAATATCCTGCTTTTTCGTTTTTGACGGTAGTCATTGGATTTATTTTTACTGTGGATAATGGTTATGTTGGATATGTTTTTAAGAATTAACGACAAGCTGCTGCATTTTCTTGCATGCCTTGCCATCACGCTGACAGCGGGTGAACTCTGTGCCGTTACGGCAGGCGTGACGAAAGAAGCCGCTGACTGGATGTATAGGAAGAACTGCAAGGTCGGTTCGGGCTGGGACTGGCTGGATGTACTTGCGGATGCTGCCGGCATAGCGGTCGGCAGCGTATTAAGGAGATTGGTATTCGATTATTAATGTAATAAAAAGGATTATGTTAGACACATTATTGGTTGCGCTGGTGATCTCAGTAGATACCGCGCAGGTAAAGGAATTTCCGCAGAAGGCGGAAGTCGAGTTCAAGAAAAACGATTTAAAAGAGAACATCATTAAGTCAGCCCTGAATTTCCATAATAGCGGAAAGAAGGACGACAAGACCTGGAACTGGAAGATTCAGGATGTGGTGTTCAAAAAGGATTAAAACAATGTTCAATTTAAAATCAAATAATTATGGGAGCTATAAAAACGATGAAGGAAGTCGAAAGCGCACTTCCCCAGAAAAAAAGAGATAAATTATGTACGTGCTTTGGATAAGAGTTGTACAGAAGAAAAGGGAGATGGACTGCGTGGACCCAAGTTTAAAATAGAGGGGTGGCGGTGTTACAGCTCAGAACCTTTCCAATCTAAAATGTATATTACAATTTTATAAGAAACAACCAAATCTTTTAATGCTGAAATATCGAGCGTGTCGAGTGCTATGATGTCGGTATTTTTCATTTTCAAGACAACAGTGTTGCTTGAATAGTCTGTATCCGCCCATCTTTTCCGCCTTCTGCTTCCACCAGATAAATGTGAATAGCCTTATCCGGTTTCTGTTCCCATTTAAGTTGAAGTTTTTTTTTAGAGAGATTCCCATACAAAGACTTGGCTATACATCGTCCTTCACTGTTCGATTCGTTTGAGCCATGAATAATTAAAACGGCATCTCCATCAGCGATTCCCGTCCCGGAAATCATTAATAAGAACATAAAAGTATTCCAATCAGCAGGTAAAGAATGATGCAATTCTATATAGGTTTTGTTGCGGATATAGAGCGTAAGAAGGTGCTGTCTGTTTGC
>VOFH01002190.1_pt1 | contig 59035 bp, 112 predicted proteins | sample 5384091 | NCBI WGS metagenome assembly VOFH01 (sample SAMN12384727, study PRJNA508395) | human gut metagenome | isolation source: healthy gut G | host: Homo sapiens | reverse complement strand
AGGGCCTCATGCAGGCGTCCGGCAGCTTGCCCAGGAGCGTTGGCGTCCTCATAGATTTTTGCAAATCAGCTTTTCCGATTCCCGGCTCGCTTTTTGGACGACATTATCGGTTCTGGTTTATTGGTTCGGCGGTCGTTTTGAGAATGCTCACTGACTGGCGGAGGCATATCAGTTATCAGGGTCAGGACGGCCTCAGCCCGGATACGCGGTGCTGGCAGGCAAAGGGGCGATAGGGTACTTGCTGTACTGGCTGCAAGTGAAACTGTGGGTCACGCTTTGCCGTTATTGACGCGATGGACATACATCTTGCCGCCGCAGTCGGCACAGTACATCAGGCCGGTCAGAGGGATGGCCTCGCCCCAGCCAAATCCGTAGCGCCGGACATTCGCCCGGATGCGCTGCGTACATTGTCAAAGGTTTCCTGGTCGATGATGGCCTCATGGGTATTCTCGAAAATCGTCCACTCGCTTTCGTCAACATAGTGGCTTTCTTGTCCTTAGAAGTGCTTGCGGGTCTTGAAATTGATGGTGTGGCCCCAGGTATTCCCGCTTTTTTCAGGATGTTCACAATGGTGGATGAGCTCCAGCCGTAGGGGTCTTTGACCGGCTTCGTCCTGTTTACTCCCTCTTGAAAGCGTGCCAGATGGACAGCGGGGATTTCAACCTTTGCCTCGGACAGCTTGAAATCTGATGAGGGGCCATAGCCCTCCATCGTCAGGAAAAGATGCGGCGTACCACTTCGGCGGCTTCTTCATCAACAAGCCAGTGTTCCGCTTTTCATCCACAAATAGCCGTAAATGACAGTGCCGGTCAGGTGCTTGCCGCTCATGCCTTTGGATTTGAACACGGAGTGGATTTTCCGGCTGGTGTCGCGGGCGTAAAACTCGTTCATAATGTTACGGAAAAGGGGTAAAATCATCATCGCCTTTCAGACTGTCCACACCATCGTTGATGGCAATCAGCCGGACACCGCGTTGCCGCAAAATCTCCATGACTTGACCGACTTTCAGATAGTCGCGCCCCAGGCGGCATGTCGCTTTATGACGATGGCCTCCACCCGTCCGGCCTCGACTTCCTCCATCATCGCCAGAAAGCCGGGGCGGTCAAACGATGGACAGCTTTTATTGTTTCGGTGGATCCCAAAGGGGAACTTGCCTTTCCTCTCATGCCATTGAAAAAAAGGCCGACCTGCTTCCCATGTGATCGAGGTGCTGACAGAACAAGCGCTGCCGGAATATCTGGCCTATTTAAAAAGCTTGGCATTTCCTATGTTTTTGCCGGGGTGGACCGATTGGATTGTACCCTGCTGCTGAAAAAGCTTTACAGCTTGTTCGGAATTGAAAAACTGATGGTGGCCGGCGGCGTGTAATGAACTGGTCCTTTTGGCTCAGGGATGTATTGACGAGCTGAGCCTAGTAATTGCTCCAGTAGCAGATGGCAGTACTACGGCAGTGTCTATTTTCGAACAGTCAGAATTTTCACCTTACAGCAGCCCGATTCCATTGTGCTTGAAGCAAATGAAACTTCTGGACGAGAATGTGTTGTGGCTGCGGTATCAAAAAGAATAACCTGCTGAAAGAGCGGCAGAAGTTCCTCTGCCGCTCTTTTTGTGCCCTTTAAATATACTAATGTTTTGGAACGAATAATGAATTGAAACTCCCGTCCGCTGAAAAACCTATTACAATACATTCAGAACCAGTAAAAGGAAGTCTGCAAGATATGTCGCTTTAAAAACGGAGTAAAAGTGCCAAAGCCGGGCTATGGCATGTTTTAAATGGGAATGTGGGTGAAAACCTGCGTGTTGGGAGCGATTTCTGTAGGCCAACAGGCTATTGATACCGCACAGCCTGATGGAAACGAAGAACTGTTTTGACAATCCCGTACGGTTGCAGGTGGGAGAAATATGGAAAACTGCAGCCATGCTCGACGGTTCTTGCGCTACAGCGATGTAGTAGTCATCCTCAAGTCTACTGTTGGGACTCGCCGGCTGCACAGGAATGCCCGTATGCAAAGAAACGATTTTCAAAGCAGCTCATCTTTCGATAAAAACAGGGAAAGCCGGTCGGAAAATTTAATGCCTTTGCAGACAGGGACAATTCCAGAGCGGGTTTTTGGAAGGAGAGACGGGGACAATTCATTATAGTTACTATTTTCCAAAAACTATAATGAAAGCCGGAATACCCTCTCGTGATAGCCATGCCAGGATATGACATGATGTGGTTTGGAGAGGAATCCTCCGGGGCAAATCTGGATTGGGGCGGTTTTCTGTGCTGGACCCAGCTTTCAGAGGATATGGTGGTTGTTTCGGCCCAGCTGACCGATTGGCTGAAACTTCCGCCCGGCAGGTGATTGAACTGACACTATACTTTATCAGCCATTTTTCTGTAGATGAAAACCGCATTTATGCAGCGAGCATTCCACGGGAGGGGAAACCATGTCCCAGGCAGTACCTATGCGGCCGGATTTATATGCAGCCTATCTTCACGGAGCTTCTCAATGGGACGGAAAATACGCCCCGATTGCCGAAAACGGCGTAGCGGTGTACGTCTTTATGGCGGAGAACGATGAATATTGCGGTTCCCAGCGGGCGCGGGACGCCTGTGAAAATCTTCGCGGGGCCTATATAGACGCGGGCTGGAACGAAAACGAAATAGACGATATTTTATAAATCCGGATGCCGGGCAATGATTGGTTTGCCCAGCACGGCGTTACAGAAAATTACCATGGCGGCGGCAATGTGGTGTTTGATGAAACCGATATTCTGGAATGGGTAACCGGACATCAAATAGCAGGAAAAATAGCAGAATGAAAGTTTTTCTTGTCAATAACAGACCTTACAGGGAAAGCCGTATCTATGCGGTGCCGTGCGCCATATTCGTAAAATCGGATATGCTTCCTCCTGAAACATATGATGGGAATTGCCGTCTTCCAAAAGTACGAATTAAGAATAAATAGAATCGGAAAAGCGCTATTATCTGGAACTGCAAACAGGCTGAGGAGACAGTGTTGTTAGGATCCTCTGGCGTTTGGGGGTGGAAAGAGCTGGCGCACATGCATTTTATCGAAAATTGGAATCAACAATCCAAAAAAGATAAACTCAAAAGAGCATTCCAGAAAGGAAAAAAGCGTTTTGCCATGCAAACGTAAAGAGCTTCATACAAAAACCCCCGTGCGACAATACGCTTGCACGGGGGTCTGGCGAAATGTGGGGGTTAGTCGTTGGAACGCGAGGCAATTTCTTCCTGGATTTTGGCGATAAAGGTATCCAAGGGCATAGCGCCCAGATCAACGCTTTTGCGGCTGCGCACCGAGACGGTGCCGTTTTCCAGTTCTTTGTCGCCGATAACCAGCATATAAAGGGATCTTCTGAAGCTGGGCTTCGCGGATTTTGTAGCCGATTTTCTCACTGCGGCTGTCTAAATCCACGCGGACGCCGGCATTTTCCAGCTGATCCTTGATTTTGGCTGCCGCTTCATGCTGCCGGTCGGTGATGGGCAGAACGATAGCCTGTACCGGGCTCAGCCAGACCGGAAACGCGCCTGCAAAATGCTCGGTCAGGATGCCGATAAACCGCTCGATACTGCCAAATACTACCCGATGAATCATGACAGGACGGTGTTTTTCGCCGTCTGCACCGGTGTATTCCAGTTCAAACCGCTCCGGCATCTGCATGTCCAGCTGGATGGTACCGCACTGCCAGGTCCGGCCAAGGCAGTCCTCCAGATGGAAGTCAATCTTCGGGCCATAGAAAGCGCCGTCGCCCTCGTTAACCACATATTCTTTGTTCAACTCCTGCAGGGCAGCAATCAGGCCGTTGGTGGCGATTTCCCAATCTTCGTCGCTTCCGATGTGATCTTCCGGCATGGTGGACAATTCCACATGGTATTTAAAGCCAAACATAGAATAAACGTCGTCAATGAGCTTTGCTACACCGACAATCTCATCCTTAATTTGCTCTTTGGTCATAAAGATATGAGCATCGTCCTGAGTAAAAGCAGCGTACCCGCATCAGGCCGTGCAGCGCGCCGGACAGCTCATGCCGGTGTACGAGGCCCAATTCACCATCCGCAGAGGCAGGTCACGGTAGGAATGCGGTTCCGTCTTATAGACCAACATGCCTCCGGGGCAGTTCATGGGCTTTAAGGCAAAATTGGTATCGTCAATGACCGTAGTATACATATTGTCCTTGTAATGTTCCCAGTGGCCGCTGCGGTGCCATAGATCCTGATTGAGCATAATGGGGTGGAAATTTCTTTGTATCCGGCCTTGGTGTGGATTTCCGCCAATAATCGATCAGCGTGTTTTCAGAATCATACCCTTTGGCAAAAAGAAGGGAAGCCAGGTCCTTCGTCCAAAATGGTAAATAGGCCTAGTTCTTTGCCCAGTTTGCGGTGATCACGGCGCTTTGCCTCTTCGATTGCAGCCAGGTGCGCTTCCAACATGGAAGCTTTTGGAAAAGCAGTACCATAGACCCGCAAAAGCATCTGCTTACTGGAGTCACCTCTCCAGTAAGCGCCGGTGGTGGAGGTCAGCTTAAACGCTTTGATGCGGGAAGTGTCGGGCAGGTGAGGACCGGCGCACAGGTCGGTGAAATCGCCCTGCTTAAAAAGCTGATGGCTTCGCCTTTGCCGGAATGTTCTTCAATCAACTCTACCTTATACGGATCGTCCTTCATCAGTTCCAGCGCCTCGGCAGGGGGCAACTCGAACCGCTCAAGAGGATGCCCTGTTTGACAATTTTTTCATTTCTGCTTCGATCTTTTGTTCCAGATCCTCGGGGAGTAAAGGGCTTTTCTACATCGAAATCATAGTAAAACCCATCCTTGATCGCGGGGCCGATAGCGCATTTCACCCCGGGGAACAGGTGCAGCACTGCCTGGGCCATTACATGGGAAGCTGTATGCCAGAAAGCGCGTTTTCCTCCTCATCATCAAAGGTCAAAAGCTCCACCTGAGCATCCTTTTCAATGGGGGTGCGCAGGTCGCGAACAACGCCGTCTATTTTGCGACGCAAACAGCTTTGTATAATCCTTCCCCGATGGATTTGGCAATCTGCATTGGGGGTGACAGGCGCTTCGAATTCCTTAACAGCGCCGCCCTTTAGCGTAATGTGAATCATATGTTTCATCCTTTCCTTCTCTTTTTTACTGCGACTTGACGTTCCGGCAGTTTCCGTTGCCAGGTCAAAACAGGCAACAAAAAGCTTCACCCCTATGTTGATAGGGGTGAAGCGATATGTAGCTCCACGGTTCCACCCTGCTTGCGGAAAATCCGCCACTCATTGGACAAGGGGTTAACGCACCTGACGCGGCGGGTTTTGCCCGCACTCAAGAGGCGGTACCGACAGAACCTTGCAACGGCGGCCTTTCAGCACGAGGGCAGCCTCTCTGTGGAAACGCTGGTTCGCGGCTTCTCTTTCAACGTGTTCATCGTATTAATACAGTTAATATATCATTCAAAACCCTCTTGTCAACAAAAAGCATTGGAAAAAACGCACGGATTTTTGACGGGTAAACGAGTGGAATTTGCAGTTTATCCTATAATTTTCTTGACAGGAGCATGGCCAGGCTTTAAAATATGAATGATATGCAACTATATTGAAAGTGTCATCTGTTTCGATATTGCTATTACAAAATTTGCAAAAAGAAGGAGGTTGAAGCAGCTGTAATGGATCAATCAACCATAATCGCCTGTATTATTACAGGTGTGATTGCTTTTTCGTCGGCGGCGCCTTGTGCTTTTTTGTAGGCGTGCAGTACCGGCGCGGCCGCCGCCGAAGCTGAACTGGGTTCTGCGGAAGAAGAGGCAAAGCGCATTTTAAGCGATGCTATCAAATCTGCTGAGAGCAAAAAAAAGAAGCGCTGGTCGAGGCTAAGGACGAGGATCTATAAAAAATGCGTACGGAAGCGGAAAAAGACGTGAAGGAACGCCGTTCTGAAGTGACCAGCGCCAGGAACGCAGGCTGGTTCAGAAAGAAGAGTCTTTAGACCGCAAACTGGAAAATTTGGAAAAAAAAGATGAAACTCTGCAGCAAAAAGATTAAGGAGACAGAGGGAAAATTAGCCGAAGCCGAAGAAATCAAAAAGCGGCAATTTGAGATGCTGAACGGATTTCCGGCCTGACGATTGATCAGGCCAAGGAATATCTGTTGAAAACCTGGAAGAAGAATTGACCCATGAAAAACGCTGATGGTTGCGCAGTTTGAACAGCAGACCAGGGAAGAGTCGGAGGCGAAGGCGCGGGAAATTATCTCCACAGCAATTCAGCGCTGCGCTGCAGACCACGTGGCGGAGGCTACTGTGTCTGTAGTGCCGCTGCCGAACGATGAAATGAAGGGCCGTATCATCGGACGAGAGGGCCGCAATATCCGCACTCGAGACGATGACGGGGTGGACCTGATTATTGACGATACACCTGAGGCCATTACGTTGTCCTCATATGACCCGGTTCGCCGGGAAATCGCCCGTATCGCCCTGGAGCGCCTGATCCAGGATGGGCGCATCCATCCTGCGCGTATCGAGGAAACGGTGGAAAAAGCCCGCAAGGAGGTGGAGGCCAAGATCAAGCAGGACGGCGAGCGTGCTGTGCTGAGATTGGCATTCATTCGATCCATCCAGAGCTGGTCAAGCTGTTGGGGCGCCTGCGTTACCGTACCAGCTATGGTCAGAATGTACTGGATCATTCGCTGGAGGTGGCTCATATTGCCGGCATGATGGCGGCGGAGCTGGGTGCGGATGTGAACATTGCCAAACGGGCCGGCCTGCTGCATGATATCGGCAAAGCACTGACTCATGAAGTGGAAGGATCCCATGTTAACATCGGCGTTGACGTAGCCAGAAAATACAAGGAAAACCAGAACATCCTGCACGCCATCGAGGCACATCACGGCGATGTGGAGCCTCGGACCATCGTGGCATGCCTGGTGCAGGCGGCGGACGCTATATCCGCGGCCCGGCCCGGTGCGCGGCGTGAGAACCTGGAAAAATTATATCAAACGCCTGCAAAAGCTGGAGGAAATTGCCAATTCTTTCTGAGGGTGTGGAAAATGCTATGCCATTCAGGCAGGGCGGGAAATCCGTATCCTGGTGAAACCGGAGGTGGTCAATGGATGACCAGACTATTTTGGTTGCCCGGGAGATCGCCAAAAAATTGAGTCGGAATTGGATTATCCCGGCCAGGTGAAAGTACATGTGGTGCGGGAGAGCCGTGCCATCGAATACGCAAAATAATTTGCCGGATTAGGTGTTTGAGAGCCTGCCTTAGGCAGGCTCTTTCCTGCCCAGAGGAACTGGGACTGTGAAAGAGGTGGAAAATGCGGGTTTTAGCGGTGGGAGACGTTGTGGGGCAGGCAGGCTGTGATTTCCTGCGGCAGAAGATGCCGCTATTGAAAAAGCAATACCAGCCGGATTTTATATTGGTCAACGGCGAAAATTCCGCAGAAGGGAATGATCCTGCCTTTTTTCCGCAAAACAGATTTTTGACTGCGGCGCAGATGTGATTACCACTGGCAATCACGGGGCTGCGCCGGCGGGAAAATCAATGATATGATGGATGAGCAGATTGGCCTCATCCGCCCCGCAAACTATCATCCGGATGCGCATGGCGCTGGCGTTTATTTATACGATGCGCTTTCTTATCGGATTGGCGTTGTGAATCTGCAGGGAAGCGTTTTCCTGGAGACTTATGAGAATCCATTTGGCTGCATCGAGCGCCTGCTTCCGCAGATTGAGGCGGATATTATTCTTGTGGATTTTCATGCTGAGGCCACCAGTGAAAAACTGGGAATGGGTTACTTTCTGGACGGAAAAGTGTCTTTACTGTTCGGCACGCATACGCACGTTCAGACAGCAGATGAAAAAATCCTGCCTGGTGGTACCGGGTATATCACAGATATCGGCATGTGCGGCCCTGCCCATTCGGTGCTGGGAGTGGCTCCGGAACTGGCGATTCGGAGAATGCGCACCCATCTGCCAACCCGCTTTGAAAAATGCTTCGGGGCCGTGCTCTTTGGGCGGAATTGTAGTGGATATTGATTTAAAAACTGGAAAGGCAATGTCGATTCAGCGGATCTTTGTTGTTTGATTCAAAGCGGCATAACTTATGTAATTGGCTTGATTTTTTTCTGTATTGTTATAAAATAGTCGCAGACTAATCGCCAAACCTATCAGGAGGTTTCAACATGGAAGTATTAAAGGTTTCCGCAAAATCGGTCCCCAATTCGGTGGCCGGTGCGATTGCCGGTGTGATACGGGATTCAGGCTCTGTAGAGGTGCAGGCGGTCGGTGCAGGCGCTACCAATCAGGCGGTCAAAGCAATCGCGATCGCAAGAGGGTATCTGGCGCCGGCGGGAATGGATCTGGTTTGTGTCCCAACCTTTGGAAACATCATCATCAATAACGAAGAGAGGACGGCGATTCGGCTGATTGTCGAGCGCAAATAGAAGTCGGACAGGCGGCGGGCGTTCCCGCCGTTTTTTATTGTCTGTGAAACAATCAGGGCAGACAGATTTAAAAAACGTTCATATCTATAGTAGGCATCGTATGGTATACTTATAAAAAATCGTAAGCGGTCCCGGCTAAAGACGCCAAATACTGAGCGGCGAGACCGTTTTGCCGAAGACGGCACGATTTTCGGCGATTTTCCGGCGGAGACCGTTTGGCGGACCGTAAGGGGATTGTCCTGAGCCGGAAGGCAGCGTGCAGGCTTCTGGGAATGACTGGTGAAGGATGGGCAGAATGAAAAAGATTTGGGTTTTATGGACGGCGGCCTCCCTTTGCTGGGCGGCTGCTCGTTTGAAAATATGATGTCGGATGATCTTTTGATGACGATGCAGAATCAAAACGCGGCGCAGACCTCCGAGTACGAGTATCAGGATGTGACTCAGCTGCAGGTTGCAGTTGGAGAAAGTACGCTGAACCCCTATGAGATGACCACCGATACCAGTTTGCAGGTCGTGCCGCTATTGTATGATTCCCTGACAAAATTAAACCTTCATTACGGGTATGATCTGTGTGTATCGCGTCTTCCCTGGAGTTACAGGGAACCTCCTGTGTGGTTACTCTGCGTCAGGATGTGAAGTTTTCTGACGGAACCGCTTTGACTGCGGCGGATGTCCAATATCCTATCGGCAGGCTGTCGGAAGCGAGAATGCATATGCAGCTCAGCTTTCCAATGTGACGGATGTCAGTATTTTGTCGGATTACCAGATCCGCTTTACGCTGATGGAGGCCGACGTGCTGTTCCCAAACTTGTTGACTTTTCCAATCCTCAAAAACGGGTCAGCAGCGGATCCGGTGGGAAGCGGCCGATACCGGCTGGCAGAGGAAAATCTGCTGGAACCGAACCCCATTGGTATGGAGGGGACACGGGAAAATCGAAAAATCCAGCTGGTGCAGCAGCCGGATCGGGAAACCAGCTTTTATAGCATGAAAACCGGATCTTTGGATTACCTTTTTGGATGAAGATGAAACTGTCGCTGAAACTGGCGGCAGCATCCATTACGTGCCGATGCCGAACCTGATTTATATCGGCATAAATGACAGCCGCACCTGGCTTTCCGATGTGCGTTTTCGGCAGATGCTTGCGGCAGCGGTAGACCGTGGCGGCTTGCTGGAGACATCTTATTACGATCGGGCTCAGGAAACATCGGTGCCCTTTCCATCTTCCTGGGAACAGCTGGTCTCCTTGACGGTGGAATCTGGCCAGGATTTTGAGCGGGTGCAGGCACTGTTGGCCGAGCTTGGTCTTGACAATCGGGACGATGAGGGTTACATTATAATGGGTACCCGGAGAGTATCGGTAGACATTTTGGTCAACAATGAAAATGAAGCGAAAATGCAAATTGCTGAAACGTTACGGGAAACACTGCGTTCGGTAGGCCTGGATGCGACAGTAACCGGCGTGCCGTTTACCGAGTACCAGACCAGGGTATCTGAACGGCAGTATGATTTATATATCGGAGAAATAAAGCTCAAGGATAATCTGGACCTGACTTCGCTTTTACGGTGCAGACTCAGCAGACAACAGAAGAAAACCTGCAGGCGCTGGAAGGGTACCGCCAATGGCGGCAGGGACAACAACACTTCAGAGCTTTCTGGATTTGTTTCAGTCATCGGTGCCGCTGATTCCCATTGGAACCCGTAATGGCGCGATTTACTATAACCGGGAAATCTATTATGATTTACGCGTGACTGCCCAGGATATATTTTACAATATTCAGGACTGGTAGCGTAAAAATAAATATACACTACCCCGAAGGGAAACAAGATATAAGCGGCCGGTAGGCATTATGCCACGGCGGCATTTGTTAGGAGGGACTTGCGTGATTAAACTGGAGAATCATCTGGGGACCACTCATAGTTCGGAAGAGTACTTCGCCTATCTGGTCGGGCGCGCCGCGTCGGAATGTTTTGGCGTTGCGGGTCTTGTCAATACCCCTTATCAGGGGTTGCGCACCATGCTTACCAAAAGCGAGGTGCCGGATAAAACGTTAAAAGGTACATCACAGGGGGGGGGCAGCTTGTGCTGGATCTTCACATTGTGGTGACTTATGGCGTAAATATTTCCGCCATTGTGCAAGTATTATCCATAAAGTCCGCTATACGGTGGAAGATGCTACTGGTATGGCAGTAGCGAAGATCAACGTATATGTGGACGGCATGCGGGCAGAATAGCTTCCCGTTTTTGGGAGTCCTTGAAGCTGCGCTTTTCAGACAGCGATTACGGGAGGGTATAAAGAAAGTGATAAACGGTAATCAACTGCGCGACGCATATATCTCGGCGGCGAACCATATTATGGCACGCCGGCAGGAGGTAGATGCGTTGAATGTTTTCCCGTGCCGGACGGCGATACGGGTACCAATATGTCCATGACTATCAATGCGGCGGTGCCGGAACTGAAATTGATGGAGAACCCCACTGTGGCTGCAGTGGCCAAGACAGCGGCTTCCGCCTTGTTGCGGGCGCCCGCGGCAATTCAGGGGTGATTTTATCTTTGCTGTTCCGCGGTTTTTCCAAAGGTCTGGCAGGTAAAAAAGAGGCAGACGGCGCTGATTTTGCACAGGCGCTGACCATGGGCGTGGAGGCCGCGTATAAAGCGGTGATGAAGCCGACGGAAGGTACGATCCTAACGGTTTCCCCGCATGGCAGCAGAGCGGGCGAGGGTTGTGGCCAAGACCAATACCGACGCCATTGCCGTTTGGGAAGAGATTGTCAGGGAAGCGGAGGCTGCTTTGGAGCAGACCCCGGAAATGTTGCCTGTCCTGAAAAAAGCAGGCGTAGTGGATGCCGGCGGAAAAGGCCTTTTGATTGTGTTCGAGGGATGCTCAGCGTCTTGCGCGACGGCATTATGATAGAGGACACCCAGCCAAAAGGTGGGGAAGGGCAGGAGACGGACGATTTTCAAGACGCCATTGCCCAATATGATGCGGATATCACCTTTGCTTACTGCACAGAATTTATCGTACAGAAAAAGGAACCGAATGCTGATTCGCTAAAAGCTGCGCGCTTATTTAGAGTCTATTGGCGACAGCGTGGTCGTGGTAGACGACGAGGATATTATCAAGTGTCACGTGCATACCAACAATCCCGGTTTAGCGCTGGAAGAGGCGGTCAAGTACGGGATGCTTTGCAAAATGAAGATCGAAAATATGGAGGAACAGTTTGCCGCCCGAAAATCTCAGGCAGCAAAGGAAAATCCCAAGGAAGAGCCGCTGGCCTACGTCCCGGTAGACCCGGAAATTCCTTATGGCATCGTAGCGGTTGCAGCGGGTGAGGGGCTGCAGGGCCTGTTCCGCGATTTGGGCGCGAACCAGGTTGTCAGCGGCGGGCAGACGATGAACCCTTCCACTGAGGATATCCTCAAGGCAATTCATGCGACTCCGGCGCAGAATGTTTTTGTTCTGCCCAACAATAAAAATATCATTATGGCGGCGGAACAGGCCATTAAGCTGGCTGACCGTAATGTTTGCGTGTTGCCGTCCCGCACTGTGCCACAGGGCATCTCCGCGATGCTGGCGTTTGATCCGGACGCCGAGCCGGAGCAGAACCAGGTGAATATGTCTAACGCTTTGGATACCGTTTCTACTGGCTCTATTACTTTTTGCGGCACGGGATTCGGACTATGACGGTCACGCAATTCGTGAAGGGGAGCTGCTGGCTTTGGATAATGGCAAGCTGTCCTTTACCGATACGGACTTGGCCCGGACCTGTTCTAAGCTGGTTAAGCAGATGCTTTCCCGCAGCAGTTCTTTTGTCACGGTGTATTACGGCGAGGATGTGACCCCAGAGATGGCGGCCCAAGCGGAGGGGCTATCCGTCAGCGCCTGCCGGAAGATGTCGAACTGACCGTTCTGAATGGTGGCCAGCCGGTTTTACTACTTTATTATCAGTGTAGAATAATCTGGGAGCAAAGCATTTGCTATGCTGGATCCCTTGTAAAAAAGCAGCCCGCCTGGGAAATCAAAAATGGATTTCCCAGGCGGGCTTTTCGTGTACACACAGTTGTCGGCTTATCTATCAGGGCGTTTTCAGCCCAGAGCATACGGCTTTTGCCCCAGAAGATAGAGATTTTTGCCGGGATAGCATAAGATCAAGGCATTTCATGTAAATGGGTAGCGTTTCCTTTTTCTTTACCACAGAAATTGCCCCGCATGTTACCATTTTTAATAGAAGGCCTACGCGCCGGCAGTTTCCAACATTTGGGAAGTGCGTTCTCGTAGCCCGGCATGTTCCGGCAAAAGCAGATCCGGGTCCGTTTTCAGCACTTGCAAGGCCGCTGCCCGGGTTTTGTCCACCAATGCCATATCCTCTAGAAGTCCTGCGGTTTTGATGACTGGCAGCCCATGCTGCCGAAGACCGAAAAAGTCGCCGGGACCGCGCAGCTTCAAATCTTCTTCTGCTACCTGGAATCCATCGTTGGTTTTGCAGATCGCCCGTAAACAGGGGGAATCGGTCTGAGCGGAGACCAGGATACAGAAGGATTCTGCCGCACCGCGCCCCACCCGTCCGCGCAGCTGGTGCAGCTGGGACAGGCCAAACCGTTCCGCATTTTGAATTAGCATTACTGTGCATTTGGTACGTCGACCCCCACCTCGATAACGGTGGTGGAAACCAGCAGCTGCAGCTTTCCACTTTGAAAATCTGCCATAATCTGCTCCTTTTCCGCTGCTTTCATCCGACCGTGAAGCATACCGACCGCGTAGCCGGAAAAGGCTTTTGCGCCAGGTGTTCTGCCTCTTCCACTGCCGATTCCAGTCCTTCCGGGGAATTTTCGCCCTGCTCCACCAACGGGCAGACAATATATGCCTGTTCACCCGCATCCAAATGCTTGCGGATAAAGCCATAGGCCCGTTCCCGTTTGGGCGGATCGATGAGATAGGTCTTAACGGGCCGGCGGCCTTTTTGGCATTTCATCCAGAATCGAAAGATCCAAATCTCCGTAAATGATGAAAGCCAGCGTTCTGGGGATGGGCGTAGCGGACATGACCAACACGTGCGGGTACCGGGCTTTCTGTGTCAGCGCCATTCGCTGGGATACGCCGAACCGGTGCTGCTCGTCAGTGATGACCAGCCCCAGCCGGGAAAAGGATACGCTTTCCTGCAATAGTGCGTGGGTTCCGACAGCGATAGAAAGCTGTCCATTCGCAGCTGCTCTTTCACCGCACGTTTCGCCGCCGCGCCCATGGAGCCGGTCAGAAGGCCAACGGTAATTCCGGTTCCGGCAAACAGCTTCGACCAGGTTTGGTAATGCTGGGCAGCCAGGATTTCAGTCGGAGCCATCATGGCGGTCTGGTAACCGTTTTGCGCAGCAAAATAGGCACAGGCGGCGGCAACCATTGTCTTGCCGGAACCAACGTCCCCACTTGCAGCAGCCGGTTCATAGGGACGGTCCGGCACAGATCGGCCAGGCAGTCGTCAATCGCCCGCTGCTGGGCTTTGGTGAGCTCGAATGGGAAAAAGAGAGAAAAATTGTCCATAGAGGCCGGGTTCATCGGCGCAGCGGCTTCTTTTTTGAGAGGAGCGCTTGACCCGCCCCCAATGCCAAGTTCAGATCAAAAAGCTCCTCGAACATCAGCCGTTTACGCGCTCTGGCAAGGGCCTCTTCATCGGAGGGAAAGTGGATGGATTCCAACGCCTCCCGACGGCTGCAAAGCCCATTGGCTTTTTGGATGGCGGCAGGAGCAGATCCCGGTCCAGCCCTTCGGTTAACGCGAGCGCCTGCCGGACGTTAGCGGCGATCATTTTGGAAGAAAGACCTTCGGTCAGCGGATAGACTGGGAAAAAGGAGAATGTGGGATCGTCTGCAAACACCAGGGGGGAGGACATCTCCCGCCGGCCGATCCGCCCGGAGACTCTGCCATAAAACAGATAGGTCTCTTCTTCTTTGAGCGCAGCCGCCGTATACTTTGTGTTGAAAAAAAGTGACAAGCAGGTCGCTTTGCCCATCCGTAACCAGGATCTTAAACAGAGAAAGCCCCTTCCGGATCCTCTGCTCCGGCGCTTTAGCTGCAACCTTAGCGCGGACGGCGCACGGCCTGTCGTAGGAGCGCCGGTGATAGAGCTGGGGTGAGAAAAGTCGATATAATCCCGCGGATAATGATTCAGCAGGTCGCCAATAGTCGTAATCCCCAAACGCGCATAAAGCCGCGCGCGTTTTTCCCCCACACCTTTGAGATATTGAATATTGGTAGAAAGGGTCGCCATAGCCACACCTCCTTTTTGTTGCGGCAAAACATTTCGCAGGTTCTGCCGCTGCGAAACGGTGGACAGGATCGGGAAACGAACGTTTTCTTATGATTATGTTATCCCGGATGTGGTGGAAAGTCAACCGCGAAAAAGAAGAAAGAATTGCATTGTTAAGAGAAGGTTGATATAATAAATTCGATTTCGGTTTTTGAAGGGAGAAGCAAAAGACTGAAATAAATTAAAAAAATGGATTGAGTTTTGCGGATATGGCGAAAAAATTTACCGTAAAAAGATATGGTGTTATGCTCGCTGCTCGCTGCGATGACTGGTATTCTCTCCCAAATCGGCATCCCGATTGGAGAAATACCGATTAACCTGGCGCTGTTTTCCGTTTATCTGGCCGGCGGCCTGCTGGGCAGTTATAAAGGTGCGGTCAGCATGGTGGTCTATATCATGATGGGGGCGGTGGGGCTTCCGGTATTCTCCAATTTTCGCGGGGTTTATCCGTTTTAGCGGGCCCCACGGGCGGCTACATTTTAGGATATCTTTTGCAGCGCTGGCCGTTGGCATGGTATCGTCCTATGGGGCGCTTCCTTTTGGAAGCTGGCGATTGGGATGGCAGGCGGTTTGACTTTTTGTGCTATCTGTTTGGCACTGTTTGGTTTGTCCTGCTTACCGGAAATGGGTTGGCGGCGGCTTTGAGCGCCTGTGTATTGCCGTTTTGCCCGGCGACGCGGTGAAGATCGTTTCTGCGGCGATTTTGCTGCCGGAGCTAAAAAAGGCGATCAGTCTCTCGAGAAAACACGGTTTGGCCTAAATATCGGCTAATGATTGAAAAAGCACGGAGGCTCTCGCACCCTCCGTGCTTTTTTCTTTCTACACTGGAAAAGCGCCAGTATTCGCTTTGAGAAAGAACCGAGAGGCCGCTTGACTGAAAAAAGCAAAGAGAAAGCCAACCATGTGTGCTGTAGCGCAAGGATCCAATCGGCAGTTTTTTGCAGCACATTCTGAATTGATGTGGGTCCCCTCGAATCTTTTCGTTTTAAAATAGAAAAGATTCCCCAAAACCCGCTGGCTTTTTAAAAAAGAGGTTATGTTATGATGAAACAGAAAGAAAAGCCAAGGAGGAATTTTGATGGTACCACAGAGATTGGAAAAGCTGCGCGGCCTGATGGCGCAGCGCGGCATAGATGCTTATATTATCCCCACTTCTGATTTTCATGAGTCAGAGTACGTAGGCGACTATTTCAAAGCGAGAAAAATACATGTCCGGTTTTACGGGTTCCGCCGGCACGATGGTGGTTACTGCGAAGGAAGCGTGTCTGTGGACGGACGGCCGTTACTTTATCCAGGCCGCAAACCAGCTAAAGGGCACAACCATTATCCTGATGAAAATGGGGAAGAAGGAACCCCTGCTATTGAGGATTATCTGTATGATGTCATTCCTCCGGTGGAAAGCTGGGATTTGACGGACGGTAATTACTGCGGCCATGGGCCATGCGCTTGCCAAAAGGCTGGCGGATAAAAAAGTAGCCCTTTCTACCAGCGAAGATCTGGTAGGGATGATCTGGGAGGACCGCCCTCCTCTGTCTGCCCAGCCGGCGTTTTTACTGGATGAAAAATACGCGGGAAAATCCTCATCTCAAAAGCTGGCAGAGCTGCGGAAAAAATGAAGGACAATGGCTGCACCATCCATGTGATCACCACCTTGGACGATATCGCCTGGCTGTTTAATATCCGCGGCAACGATGTGGAATACAATCCGGTGGTTCTGTCCTATGCAGTCATTGGGATGGAGCAGGCGCATCTTTTGCCAATCCCGTCTGCTTGAATGACGAGATTCGGGAAAAAGCTGTCGGCTGATGGGGTGAAGATTCATGATTATGATGAGATGATTTCCTTTGTAAAAGGCCTGTCCGCTGACGAAGCGGTGCTTTTGGATCCGCAGAAGGTCAATTATGCAATCGATTCCTCTATCCAGGGAAAAAAGGTCGAAAAAGCCAATCCGACTCAGCTGGCCAAGGCGATCAAAACCCGGTGGAATTGGAGAACATCCGCAATGCTCATATCAAGGATGGCGTTGCGTTTACCAAATTTATGTACTGGCTCAAAACCAACGTGGGTAAAATCCCATGACTGAGATCAGTGCGGCGGACTATTTGCTGGCGTGCCGGGCGGAGCAGGAAGGCTTTATCGAACCCAGCTTTGACACGATTTCCGCTTATAAAGCCAATGCGGCCATGATGCACTATTCCGCTACGAAAGAGTCCGATGCGGTGTTACAGGCGGAGGGAATGTTGCTGGTGGACTCTGGCGGACAGTATTATGAGGGGACGACCGATATCACCCGCACTATGGTGCTCGGTCCCATCACCGACGAGCAGAAGCTGCATTTTACCACAGTCCTGCGCAGCAATCTGAATCTGGCCAACGCGCGTTTTTTGCATGGCTGTGTTGGTATGAATTTGGATATTCTGGCCCGTGGCCCCATCTGGGATCTGGGTTTGATTACAAATGCGGCACCGGTCATGGCATCGGCTATCTGCTCAATGTTCATGAAGCGCCCAATGGCTTCCGTTGGAAAATCGTGGCGGAACGCCGGGACAGCGCCGTATTGGAAGAAGGCATGGTCACGACCGATGAGCCGGGTATTTATATTGAAGGCAGCCATGGAATTCGTATTGAAAACGAGCTGATCTGCCGCAAAGGTGTAAAAACAGCGATGGACAGTTCATGTATTTTGAGCCGGTGACCTATGCGCCTATCGATTTGGACGGTGTGGATCCCCAATATATGACTGAGAAGGAGCGCCAGGCTCTGAACGATTATCACGCGATGGTATATGGCAAGCTGTTTCCTTTATCTAACCGATGGGGAACGGGAGTGGTTAAAAGAATACACCCGCGCCATCTGAAACAGCATGAAAGCAAAAAAGGCGCCAACCGGCGCCTTTTTGAGATTTGCTTTGATCAATCAGGAAAGGATGTAAGACAAATGGTACGGGATTATCGCCCTTCCGATTTAGATCGTATATTGAAAATCTGGCTTCAGGCCAATATACAGGCGCATGATTTTATCGACCGCTCCTATTGGGAAGAAAAATAGCGGCTTAGTCCGCCAGTTGTTGCCGCAGGCACGGGTATTCGTCTGGGAACAGGAGGAGAAATCCAGGGCTTTGCCGGCATTGTTGAAGAAAATATCGAGGGCATTTTTGTCAGCGAGCAATACCGCTCCAAGGGAATTGGAGCGGCGCTTCTCCAGGAGGCAAAGCGCCGCTTCCCCCGGCTCACATTGCAGGTTTACCAAAAACCGACGGGCTTTTTTGTTTTATCAGCGGGAAGGGTTTACTGTAGCCGAAGAAAAAACGGATCCGGCCACCGGTGAAATAGAATATCAGATGCTGTGGGAAAAAGGCTGACGGAAAAGCCGCATCAACATGCAGTATAGAATGAAAGATGTCTTTGGAATAAGGCGGATCCTTGACAGTTTTATCGAAAAATGATATCCTCCTTAAAAAAAAAAGCGCTGCGGCAACTGCCGCAGCGCCTTTATTTGATAAGAGAGTATTTGGAGGTGGGCGTTTATGCTACTGCTTTTTCGGCACGCTGCCTTAAAAGACGCAGAAGCCTGTGCTGAAATTTACCGTCCATATGTAGAAAAACCAGCGTTACCTTTGAGTATACGCCGCCGGATCAAACAGAGATTGCCCGGCGCATGGATTGCTGTACCCCTACTTTCCCATGGATCGTGGCGCAGGCGGGTGAAAAGGTAATCGGCTATGCTTACGGATCTCCTCAAAATATCCGGGAGGCCTATCAATGGAATGTGGATCTGGCTATCTATCTACACGAGGAGGCCAGAGGCAGGGGGATCGGCCGTTTGCTGTACGGCTGCCTGCTGGAGCTTTTGACCATGCAGGGATATTATCGGGCAATCGGCATTGTGACCCATCCCAATCCTGGCAGTGAAGCGCTGCACCGTGCGATGGGATTTGTTCCTGTGGCTCGTTGGGAAAAAAAGCGGGGTATAAACTGGGAAAATGGCATGATGTGCAATGGTTCCAAAAGCAGATTGCCCCCCCTGCCCGGCACACCCCCGGCCGCCGGTTCCGGTTACACAGCTGGATGCGGGACAGGTGCAGGAGCTGTTTGAGAGGTATGCGGCGCAGGTACAGATGTGAAAAGGCCGGCCAAACGATGCGGGGCAGGATGGACAGCGCCAACAAGCAGATCCGCCCTGCGGACCATTTCGATCAAAAAAGCGGGCCGGCTCAAAAACAATCGCCGCTTTTGGACGCACCGTGTTTTGCTCAGTATGCGGAGGGGGGATTCTTTTGAAGCGTTTGATATTAATAAATGGAACGATGGGTGTCGGCAAGACTGCCGTCTGCCGGGTATTGGAAAAAGAGCTGGCGCCCTGTGCCTTTTAGATGGGGATTGGTGCTGGGAAATGCATCCGTTTCAAGTGACGGAAGAGACCAAACGGATGGTGATGGAAAACATTAGCTTCCTTTTTGGGACAATTTCTGCGTTGCAGCGCTTATGAAACCGTACTGTTTTGCTGGGTAATGCAAGAGGAATCTATTGCAGAAGATCTTTTGCATCGCTTAGATTTGCGAGACATTTGGGTGGAACGTTTTACGTTGATGGCGTCCGAGCAGGTGCTTCGCCAGCGGCTGGAGCGGGATGTGGCGGCCGGCCTGCGGCAACGAGATGTGATTGCTCGCAGCGTCCAACGCCTGCCGATGTATCAGGCGATGAAAACAGTGAAGATCGATACCTCTGATCTGTGTGTCCAACAGGCGGCCCAGCAGATTTTGTGGATGCTGGAAAAAAACAGCAGCCATTTTTCCGGGGACTTGTGATATGGGCTCTCCCTGAAAAAAGGTTCCTGCTGATTTGCCCACTGTTCCACAGAAAGATTGTACTATTTCTGCTTTCTTTCCATTCAATGCGCCGACAATCTAGGTCGGATCAAAAGTAAAGAGTATTTGAGAAATGGAACTTTTATAAAGCATCTCTTTGACCTAAAAAAGAAACCCCAATTCCATATTTTTAGATAGAATGGACCGACAGGAAAGGAGCTCAGATCTTTGGACAAGAGCTAAAAAAAGAGGGTCAGGGACAAATACATCCAGCAGGGACAAATTGCCGGAAAGTGTAAAGGCGCTGCTGTCGGCTGGGACGAAAAGAGTGGAACCGGCCGGGATGGGAAAAAAAAGATTCTGAAGCGGTTTGGATCAGGCCTTCCCCCTCTACGCACATCAAAGCATGAAAAAGAGCCTGCGTCTGCGTTGTACCGGCGGGATGGGCTGACCCGCTGGTAAACGACAGCAAAATAAGGGCAGCAAGCCAATAGGCGGTCCTGTTGGCAGGAGAGGGGAATGGAGATGGGCGCTGGATTGGCGGCCGGCGAAAGGTTTGTGACCTCGAGGCGTTTTCTACATGCAACTGTCGGGGTTTGCCGTCGGTATCCAGCCGGCCATAATCATAGATCCGATAAGTGACATTAGAGTTTTGCTGCACTTCTGCCAGCAGGATCCCAGGGCCGATGGCATGAAGGGTTCAGGGGGATAAAGAATACATCTCCTTTTTTGACAGGCACTTTTTGAACCACTTCTAACAGCGTGCCGTCTGCGATGCGGCGGGCAAATTCTTCCCGGGAAATTTTATGGGAAAAACCGTAATATAAATAGGAGTTTGGCTCACAGTCGAGGATAAACCACATTTCTGTTTTTCCCATATCATTTTCATGGGCCATGGCATAATCATTGTCCGGATGAACCTGGATGGACAGCGGGCGCTGGGAATCGATCCATTTGATCATCAAAGGAAAGGCCGCGAAGGAAGAAGCAAATCTGCCGATGACAGCGGGATTTTTGGCCAGGTTGGCCAGAGGAACGCCGCAGAATGGGCCGCTGGCCACCAGACTTCTCCCGGCCGGATGTACGGAAAGTTCCCAGGATTCAGAAATGATATCTCCTGGATATTCCTTGTGAAAGCATTTTTTCAGTTTGGTACCGCCCCAGATAGAGTTCTTACAAGTGGGCTTGAGCAGAAAAGGTTCCATGCGGCTTTTCCTCATTTCGTCATAGATTTTTATGTTTATTGTAGCACAAAGCGGTACAGAAGTCGATGGTCTGAAAAAGGCCGATATGCCGTTGTGCCGCAAAACAGCCGAATTGTGCCAGCCGTTTTTTTGATAGAGATGTTGCGGAAAAGACATTATTGTAATGGGCGTAAACATCGAAGCGTTGGCAAAGAAAAACCTCTTGCGCAAACGACGCAAGAGGTTTTGACTGGCGCGCACGCTGGCGGCGCGCCTAACACATGCAAGTCGAACGGAAATGATTGAAGTTTACTTTGGTCATTTTAGTGGCGGACGGGTGAGTAACGCGTGAGCAACCTGCCCTTCAGAGGGGGACAACGTCTGGAAACGGGCGCTAATACCGCATAACGTATACGGATGGCATCGTCTGTATACCAAAGGAGCAATCCGCTGAAAGATGGACTCGCGTCCGATTAGCTAGATGGGGTGGTAACGGCACACCATGGCGACGATCGGTAGCCGAACTGAGAGGTTGACCGGCCGCATTGGGACTGAGACACGGCCCAGACTCCTACGGGAGGCAGCAGTGGGGATATTGGGCAATGGGGGCAACCCTGACCCAGCGACGCCGCGTGAGGGAAGACGGTCTTCGGATTGTAAACCTCTGTCTTCAGGGACGAAAAAATGACGGTACCTGAGGAGGAAGCTCCGGCTAACTACGTGCCAGCAGCCGCGGTAATACGTAGGGAGCGAGCGTTGTCCGGAATTACTGGGTGTAAAGGGAGCGTAGGCGGGATGGCAAGTAGGATGTGAAATCCATCGGCTCAACCTACAGGCTGCGTTCAAAACTGTTTTTCTTGAGTGAAGTAGAGGCAGGCGGAATTCCTAGTGTAGCGGTGAAATGCGTAGATATTAGGAGGAACACCAGTGGCGAAGGCGGCCTGCTGGGCTTTAACTGACGCTGAGGCTCGAAAGCGTGGGGAGCAAACAGGATTAGATACCCTGGTAGTCCACGCTGTAAACGATGATTACTAGGTGTGGGGGCGGTAAGCCTCCGTGCCGGAGCAAACGCAATAAGTAATCCACCTGGGGAGTACGACCGCAAGGCTGAAACTCAAAGGAATTGACGGGGGCCCGCACAAGCAGTGGAGTATGTGGTTTAATTCGAAGCAACGCGAAGAACCTTACCAGGTCTTGACATCGTGCGCATAGTCTAGAGATAGATGAAGTCTTTCGGGACGTCATAGACAGGTGGTGCATGGTTGTCGTCAGCTCGTGTCGTGAGATGTTGGGTTAAGTCCCGCAACGAGCGCAACCCTTATGTTTAGTTGCTACGCAAGAGCACTCTAGACAGACTGCCGTTGACAAAACGGAGGAAGGTGGGGATGACGTCAAATCATCATGCCCCTTATGACCTGGGCTACACACGTACTAAAATGGCAATGACAGAGGGAAGCAAGATAGCGATATGGAGCAAACCCCTAAACATTGCCCCAGTTCGGATTGCAGGCTGCAACCCGCCTGCATGAAGCCGGAATTGCTAGTAATCGCGGATCTGCATGCCGCGGTGAATACGTTCCCGGGCCTTGTACACACCGCCCGTCACACCATGGGAGTCGGTAACACCCGAAGTCAGTAGCCTAACCGCAAGGGGGGCGCTGCCGAAGGTGGGATTGATAATTGGGGTGAAGTCGTAACAAGGTAGCCGTATCGGAAGGTGCGGCTGGATCACCTCCTTGCTAAGGAGAAAATGCTGCTGGGGACAGCAGTATACTTTCCTGGATCCGGGGAGTGGAAAGGCGGAGTAGAATGTTGTTTAATTTTGAGGGTTCCGGAAGGGATTCTCAAAGGAGACCTTGTTTGGGGGTGTAGCTCAGCTGGGAGAGCATCTGCCTTGCACGCAGAGGGTCAGGAGTTCGAACCTCCTCATCTCCACCACACAGCCGGAAGGGGCTGTGGAGGGGACAAGTGAACAGGCCGAAAAGACATGGGCGCATAGCTCAGGTGGTTAGAGCGCACGCCTGATAAGCGTGAGGTCGGTGGTTCGAGTCCACTTGTGCCCACCAACGGCCCACCAGCAGCGAGAGCTGCGAAAGGTACCTTGAAAATTGAACAATGTAAAGCAAAAATAACTGCGAAGAGAAGAAGTAAGAAACCCAAGGAAAATGGGAAAGATTACTACAATTTTTGCTGAGAGAACGAGTAGCAAGGATTCGAAACATAAGGTCAAGCTAGAAAGAGCGCAGGGTGAATGCCTTGGCACTGGGAGCCGAAGAAGGACGCGATAAGCTGCGAAAAGCTGCGGGGAGCCGCAAATAGGCAATGATCCGCAGATGTCCGAATGGAGCAATCCACATGGAGTCATGTCCATGTATCCTGTACTGAATCAAATAGGTACAGGAGGGGAACCGCCTGAACTGAAACATCTAAGTAGGGCGAGGAAAAGAAATCAACCGAGATTCCGCGAGTAGTGGCGAGCGAAAGCGGAGGAGGCCAAACCGGGAGTAGAAATACTGCCGGGGTTGCGGACTGCAATTAGCATTGATGAGTGTTAGGAACGGCATGGGAAGGCCGGCCGGAGAGTGTGAGAGCCACGTAACCGAAAACGCAAGTCAGCGAGCAGGATCCAAAGTACCACGGGACACGAGGAATCCCGTGGGAAGACGGGGGACCACCCTCCAAGCCTAAATACTACCCAGTGACCGGTAGCGTATAGTACTGTGAAGGAACGGTGAAAAGGACCCCGGGAGGGAGTGAAAAAGAACCTGAAACCCTGTGCTTACAAGCACCTAGAGCACATCAACGTGTGATAGGGTACTTTTTGTAGAACGGTCCGGCGAGTGTATGTAGCAGGCAAGGTTAAGGACTTCAGGTCCGAAGCCGCAGGGAGACCGAGTCTGAAAAGGGCGATGAGTCTGTTGTATATGACCCGAAACCGGGTGACCTATCCATGTCCAGGCTGAAGTGGAGGTAAAACTCCATGGAGGGCCGAACCGACCTCCGTTGAAAAGGCGGCGGATGAGGTGTGGATAGCGGAGAAATTCCAATCGAACTCGGATATAGCTGGTTCTCCCCGAAATAGCTTTAGGGCTAGCGTTGCAGATCATTACTGGAGGTAAAGCACTGAATGGGCTAGGGGCCGAGAGGCTACCGAATCTATCAAACTCAGAATGCCGGCTAATTGATGTGCAGCAGTCAGACAGTGTGAGATAAGTTTCATTGTCGAGAGGAAAAAGCCCGGACCCACAGCTAAGGTCCCCAATGTATGTTAAGTGGAGAAGGATGTGGGGTTGCCCAGACAACCAGGATGTTGGCTTAGAAGCAGCCATACATTAAAAGAGTGCGTAATAGCTCACTGGTCGAGTGACCCTGCGCCGAAAATGTAACGGGGCTAAACATACAACCGAAGCTTGGGATGCATCGAAAATGATGCGTGGTAGGGGAGCGTCGAATAAGGGGGGTGAAGTCGCAGCGGAAGCGGCGGTGGACGTTATTCGAGTGAGAATGCCGGAATGAGTAGCGCGAATTATGTGAGAATCATAATGGCCGAAAGCCTAAGGTTTTTGGAGGAAGGTTCGTCCGCTCCAAGTCAGTCGGGGGCTAAGGTGAGGCCGAAAGGCGTAGCCGATGCACATACGGTGGAGATTCCGTAACCACCAAAAAGATTTAAGCAGAGGGACACTGAGGAAGGGTATGACCCGGGCGATGGTTGCCCCGGGCGAAAGGGACCGAAATTTAGTAGGGAAGCATACTTAGAAGCAGGCGAGAAAAGCTCTGGGTATAACTTAGGTGCCCGTACCGCAAACCGACACAGGTAGGTAGGAAGAGAATTCTAAGGCCAACGGGAGAAGGGTTGTTAAGGAACTCGGCAAGTTGACCCCGTAACTTCGGGAGAAGGGGTGCTCTAGAGATAGAGCCGCAGAGAATAGGTCCAGGCGACTGTTTAGCAAAAACACAGCTCTATGCTAAATCGAAAGATGATGTATATGGGCTGACGCCTGCCCGGTGCTGGAAGGTTAAGAGGAGGAGTGAGAGCCCCGAATCGAAGCCCCAGTAAACGGCGGCCGTAACTATAACGGTCCTAAGGTAGCGAAATTCCTTGTCAGGTAAGTTCTGACCCGCACGAATGGTGTAACGATCTGGGCACTGTCTCAACAACCCGCCCGGCGAAATTGTAGTACCGGTGAAGATGTCGGTTACCCGCGACAAGACGGAAAGACCCCATGGAGCTTCACTGTAGCTTAATATTGGATTTCGGTATTTCATGTACAGCATAGGTGGGAGGCAGAGAAGACTGGACGCCAGTTTAGCTGGAGCCGCCGTTGGGATACCACTCTTGAAGTGCTGAAATTCTAACCTGCGGCCGTGAATCCGGTCGGGGGACATTGTTAGGTGGGCAGTTTGACTGGGGCGGTCGCCTCCGAAAGAGTAACGGAGGCGCTCAAAGGTTAGCTCAGCACGGACGGAAACCGTGCAAAAGAGTGTAAACGCATAAGCGAGCCTAACTGCGAGACTGACGGGTCGAGCAGTAACGAAAGTTGGAGTTAGTGATCCGGTGGTATGTGAGTGGAAATGCCATCGCTCAACGGATAAAAGCTACCCTGGGGATAACAGGCTGATCTCCCCAAGAGTCCACATCGTCGGGGAGGTTTGGCACCTCGATGTCGGCTCATCGCATCCTGGGGCTGTATTCGGTCCCAAGGGTTTGGCTGTTCGCCAATTAAAGCGGTACGCGAGCTGGGTTCAGAACGTCGTGAGACAGTTCGGTCCCTATCTGCCGTGGGCGCAGGATATTTGAAAGGAGCTGTCCCTAGTACGAGAGGACCGGGATGGACGCACCTCTGGTGCACCAGTTGTCAGGCCACTGGCACAGCTGGGCAGCTAAGTACGGAACGGATAAACGCTGAAGGCATCTAAGCGTGAAGCCGCCCTCAAGATAAGATATGCCACTGAGTAATCAGGTAAGACCCCTTGAAGACTAGCAGGTAGATAGGCTGGATGTGTAAGCGCAGTGATGCGTTTAGCTAGCCAGTACTAATCGGTCGAGGGCTTGACCTAGTGTGAGGGTCCTTGTGAAAGAGGAGTTATGGAAGCTTTGCATTGTTTAATTTTGAAGGTACCTGGAAAGAGTTTGCACCATTAGCTCAGTTGGTAGAGCAGCTGACTCTTAATCAGCGGGTCCCGGGTTCGAGTCCCTGATGGTGCACCAGAGAGCGCCTCTAGGGGGGCGCTTGAAGATGGCCCGTTGGTCAAGCGGTCAAGACACCGGCCTCTCACGCCGGTAACGCGGGTTCGATTCCCGCACGGGTCACGCGAAATAGAATCCTTATGCGGATCCGGACAAAAAGGTTCTATAAAAAACCGCTAATCGGTCACAATAAAAGTGTCAGTTACCCATTGCAAAAGAAACTCGAAATTGAAAAAGCTATACTACGGCAGGAAAAATTCTGAAAATTTGAATGGATTACTGCTTGACAATCGTATTAAGTGTGAAGTCAGAAATGACTATCCTAAATACTACGGAGGAGTTTTCATGAAAAAGCAGTAATTGGAGTTTTAATGGTAATTATGGTATTATCCGTAGGAGTGATCAGCGCTTTTGCCACAGAGTCAGAATATGGCCGGAATTTTGTCGATGCAGATAAAAACGGCATTTGTGATTTTGCCGGGGATTTCTGCCGCTATGTTGGCGCCGACCATGATGGGATATGTGATAATCGTGGCACCGGCCAGAACGGGTGTGCCAACAATTTCGCAGACGCAGACGGTGATAGTATTTGTGACAATTATCCTGGCCAGGAATGGGCCAAAAATGTGGTTTCCGGGCGGACGCAATAAGTAATAGGTGGCAATATCATGCGGAGCGAGCAAGAAGTGAACAGAGCAATCGAGCAACATTCTGATATGATTCGACGGCTTTGCATGATACATCTAAAGAATTATGCTGATACTGAGGACATATTTCAAACTGTGTTTTTGAAATATGTCCTTAGTCCGTTTCGTTTGAAAGTAAAGAACATGAGAAAGCATGGTTTATTCGTGTGACAATTAATGCTTGTAAAGATTTGTTGAAAAGTTTTATTCGAAGTCGGACAATTTCTTTAGATGAAAGAATAGAGCAACCGTCAGAAATGTCAGTAGACGATAGAGACGTATTAGAAGCGGTGTTATCTCTTCCGCAAAAATATAAGGATGTGGTGTATCTTCACTATTACGAAGATTATACCGCTCCACAGATTAGCCGGATTTTAGGAAAAAATGTGAATACAATTTACACCCTCATCACTCGTTCCAAGCGGCTGCTTCGAGAAAAGTTGGGAGGTGACGGGTATGAATGATAGGCTAAAACAAGCGTTCAATAAAAATACAAGCAGAAGAAGAATTAAAGAACAGCACAAAAGCATTTCTTTATCAAAAACAAAAGGGTATGCGAGTGCAAAATTACTCGTTATCGACGCTTGCTACCTGCTATTGCGTGTTTTCTGCTTGTAATATTTGGTGGATACTGGCTTTATTTTTACTCCTACGGTTGAAATCAGTATTGATGTAAATCCATCGATCGAATTAGGTGTAAATCGGTTTGATAAAATCATTTCTGTCAGTAGTTATAATAATGACGGCCAGGAATTAGTGGATTCACTTGATATAAAATATCTGGATTATGCTCAGGCAATCGACCAAATATTAAGAAATGAAAGTGTAAATGCATTATTATCAAACAATGAGGTTATGACAATTGGAGTCATTGATCCGATAATGCGCAATCTGCCAAGGTGCTCTCAGTCATTGAATCTTACACAGACCAGGAATCAAACACCTACTGCTATTATGCAGATCCAGATGAAGTGGAGCAAGCCCATGAGATGGGCCTTTCCTATGGAAAGTACAGGGCGTTTCTAAAGCTAGAGACCCTCGATTCCACCATCACTGCCGAAAAAATACAGAATATGACCATGCGAGAAATACGTGATCTCATTGACGAGTTGTCGACCTGCAGCGATACGGGAGAAAGTTTGAAGACAATAAAGAATCCGGCGGTCACGGCGCCGGCAACAGGTTTGGACATGAGCAGGGAAAACGGACGTGGCGCGAGTAGATCAGAAAGATAGCCAAGATGATCGACGGCTGACTTTTTTCCGAATGGGAAATGAAGAAGAGAGAGCGAAATCAGGATATAGCCCACATTTGCCGGCAGGCTGCCGCTGATACGTTCCTGCCAGAAACAATCAGACGGGACTTTTGGGAGGAGACGCTTTGTCCTCTTCGAATGTCATAGGATACGTTTCAACATATTCTTCGGCGTGTTTGTTGACAAGAAGGACCCTATCATTATATAATACGTGTACTCCTAGTGGGGTTGGAGGTTATGGTATGCGACAGTGTATGGATGCAGAAAATCTGCATCGCAGATTAAAAAAAATTATTGGGCAGGTTCAGGCGATTGATCGGATGATTGACCAGGATATTCCCTGTGAGGAAATTTTATCACAGATTAACGCCGCAAAATCAGCATTGAACGGGTGCGGCAAGGTGGTTTTAGAGGGACACATTAAAACATTGTGTTCGTGACGGCATAGAACATGGGGATGCTGAAAAGACCATTGAGAGTTTTACAAAGGCTGTGGAACGCTTTGCGAATATGCAATAAACCTTTTTCTGAAGGGCGACTCTGCCGGTCGCTCTTTTTTGACGCCTTTGACAACCTATACCCCTATATGTATTATATATGTATATCCCCTTCAAATACATGGAAAGGAGTTTTTGGATGAAGCAAGCAATAGAAAAGTTAGAGAAATTGATAGAATTTGGCGGTATTAAAAAGGATATTGTGTTATTGATGATATCCGGTATTGCGCTGGTGATCAGTATTTTCAAACTGTTGCCGATGCCTTTCGATGCGGCATGGTGGCAATCATCCTCTGCGGTGTTCCCATTGTATTGGAAGCAATGATCGGGCTTGTGACGGCGTTCGATATCAAAGCCGATGTTTTAGTATCACTGGCGCTGGTTGCTTCTGTGTGCATTGAGAAGACTTTGCTGCCGGTGAAGTCGCTTTTATTATGCAACTTGGCTCTCTGCTTGAAGAAATAACTGTTGCAAAAGCGAGGGCCGGTATCGAGAAGTTGGTGCATTTAACGCCGCAAACGGCAAGAGTAATCAACAATGGGAAAGAAAGCGTTATCCCTGCCGAGCAGGTGAAAATCGGGGACATTTGCGGGTTCTTCCCGGCGAAGCGATCCCGGTGGACGGCGTGATTACGGAGGACAAACTTCGGTCAACCAAGCGGTTATGACGGGCGAATCTCTTCCCGTCGATAAAAACGCAGGGGACGAAGTATCTTCCGGTACGGTCAATCAGTTTGGGGCATTTGAAATGAAAGCGACGAAAGTCGGGGAAGATAGTTCTGTTCAGCAAATGATCCGGCTTGTTCAAGCGGTGGATGCAGGCAAAGCCAAGATTGTCGGTATCGCCGACCGCTGGGCCACGTGGATTGTGGTGATTGCCCTGACCGCCGCCGCATTGACATGGCTGGTTACTGGGCAGATGATCCGCGCAGTTACAATACTGGTTGTTTTCTGCCCCTGCGCCTTGGTTCTTGCCACGCCCACCGCTATTATGGCTGCAATTGAAACGCTACAAAGCACGGTTTTCTCGTGCGGGAAGGAGATGCTTTAGAGCGGCTCGCCAATGTGACGAAGATCACTTTTGATAAAACCGGAACTTTGACTTATGGTATGCCGAAGGTCATCGCGGTGCACAGTGTATTGCCATCGTTTTCAGATGAAGCGTTGTATGCCGTTTGCGCCGCAGCGGAACGCTATTCGAGCATCCCTTGGGAAAAAGCGGTCACACGATGTTATCAACAGGATATAAAAGGAGAGGTTGCCGCTGCTGATGATTTTCGTATGCTGCCAGGGCGCGGTGTTTCGGCAGTGGTAAATGGAAAGACTATACTGGCCGGAAACGCCAAGATGATGACAGAGCAGAAAATTGTCTGGGCAGAAGAAACGGCGGCACAGGCCGACAATTTTTGACACAGGGCTGCACTGTAATTTACATTGCAGTAGGAGGGAAGTTTGCAGGATTTCTCGTGCTAACCGATACGGTTCGAACAGAAAGCGCTGATATAGTGAGCCGACTGAATCATTTTACATGTGCAGCCTGTTTTGCTGACCGGCGATCACCAAAATGCCGCAGCTGCCATTGCAGAACAATTACATATCCGGGAGTTCACGCCAATTGCCTTCCAGAGGATAAGCTGAAATGGATTCGAAGCTATCAGAGAAGCAGGATGTCGTTTGCATGATTGGCGATGGCGTGAATGATGCGCCGGCTTTAAAGGCTGCGGATGTCGGCATTGCCATGGGAGGAGTGGGCAGTGATATGCCGGGATGCAGCGGATATTGTCCTTGTTGATGATGAGGGTGAAAGAGCTGCCTCACCTGATTGCACTTTCCAGACGGATGATGACCACGATCAAAATTAATATGACTTTTTCCATGGGACTTAATTTCCTTGCTATCGTGCTTGCCATCATTGGAACATTGAACCCCCTGTTGTGGGAGCTTTGGTGCATAATGCAGGGTCAGTACTTGTTATCATAAATTCAGCTTTGTTGTTAAAATGGAGGAAAAAATAATCGCTGTCAAAATCATTAGAACAAATATGGCGCTTGATGGATTCTTATGGAAGCAGTTTGTTATTTCGCAAAAGAAAAGCAATGAGAGATCGCATGAACACGAGCGGGCAGTATAAGCATGGCCGGTGATATCTTTGCTTATATTGACGGCATTTGTCTTTGCGGCGAGAGTTTCTTTTTACTGCTGAATCCCATATCCGGAGGACGGAAGGAAAAGAATACAGGATACGATCGCCCGGAGGATCAGCGGTTTTTAGGGAGCGTTATCTATTTTTGCCGCGGCAGGGAATTTGTTTATAGGGAGCATTTGGCCCAGAGAAAAATAGCGGAGGTGTGCTGATATTTTTGAAAGAATCAGAAACAGAATCCTTGCCCTTTTGCGAAAAAAAACTGTAATCAAGGTTTAAATTAGAGCCCCAAAAACTGTGCAATCGTACCAAAGCTTGATTTTTGTGCAAATCTTGTTTACAAATTCCTCGTTGTGTGATACCATAACGTCATAGGATAACCTTTCAATGAGAAGGGCTGTCCGGATGGCTGGAGGGAGACCTTCAGCGGCCTGTTCTTTTGCGAGAAGGGCCAGTTTACCAAAATTAAGGAGGAAATTCCAATGGCTTGTTGTCCGAAATCCATCATTGAAGATGTCTTGAAGAAGCATGACAAAATTACCCATGTGTATTTTGTTGCTTGCGGCGGTTCTTACGCTGGCCTGTATCCTGCAAAATATTTTCTGCAGAGCGAAGCGAAAGACCTGATTATTGGCCATTACTCTTCTAATGAGTTCTGCCATGCTACCCCCCAAAGCACTGGGCAAAGATTCTATCGTGATTACCCAGTCTTTCTCCGGCACCACTCCTGAGACCGTTCGTGCCGCTGGCATTGCGCAGGAAGCTGGCGCTGCTTCTATCGCTGTTACCTATGATGCTGAGAGCCCTCTGGCGAAAAACGGTGATCATGTTGTAACTTACGGTACTACCAAAGAGCCCAATGACAACGGTCATGCAAAAAGCCCTGTGGTTGGCGGTTGAGATCCTGAACCAGATCCGGGGCTATGCTCATTATGATGCATTTATGGCTTCTTATGAGAAATACAACGAGATCGTTCCTGTTGTTGCGAAGGAGAAATTTGCTCCTACCGCAAAAGCTTGGCTGAAAAAATATGGCGAAGAAAAACTCATCTATGTTATGGGTTCCGGCCCCAACTTTGGTGTTACACCTATTCTTATGCCATCTCTGCCTGTTGCAGGAGATGCAGTGGATCCATTCTTCTGCCATTCATTCCGGCGAGTATTTCCATGGCCTGTTTGAGATCACCGATAAGGATGTTCCCTTCATCATGATGATGAGCAATTCGGCCGTACCTGTGTGCTGGATCAGAGAGCCCTGACTTCCTGCACAGATTTGGCGAGAAGATTATGGTTCTGGACAACGAGGAGATGGGCCTGAATGCTCTGGATCCGAATGTCGCTGAGTTCTTCAACCAGATCTTCACCGCAGCTTTGCTGTGGATATGTTCTACATCGATCTGTGCGAAGTAGGCAAGCAACCGCGTCCTACAAGAAGATACATGTGGAAACTGAAATACTAATTTAGTCCAAAGTTTTTAAAAGAGAACTGTATTTTGAATACCGTTCGTATGATATTTATCATACGAACGGTATTTTTTTAAAGGAGAAGATATTATGTATGCGTCTAGAATTGAAAAGTCTTAAAGAAATGGAATTATACGATTTTTCACAAATCTTGATTTCGATCCTATTTCAATTTATTATCTTACGGGAAAGATGCTAGAGCCAGATGAGAGACTATGGGCGCTAGTATCGATTGCAATGGTTCCCATCGTGCTTTTGTCAACGAAATGTTTTCTGTCCCAGAGGATTTGGGAATGAAAAATTTTTTCAGCGACTTAGACGATCCTGTTAAGTGCTTTGCAGTGCGATAGATAAAAATAATAGTCGTTTGGGGGTCTGACGCTTTTCCCGCAAAATTTTTGTGCCGATGATCCATCGTTTAGGTCTCAAAGATTTTGAAGTATCTTCCCTTTGTGTTGATGAGGTGAGGGCGGTAAAAGATGCAAAAGAGATTGAATGGATGCGGGAGTCTTCTCGCATAAATGACCTGACGATGGAAAAAATAGCCCAATTTTTATCTGAAGGAGTAAACCGAAATTGAGACGGCGGAAAAATACAGCAGATTTATAAGGAATTGGGGGGTGATATTTATCCCCGGGGACCTTCTGTATGCTTTGGAACAAATACGGCAGAAGCACACCATGCTAACGGACAAAACGTCTCTGCGAAAAGGGATATTATTCTGATTGATACTGGCTGGTAAGTAAATGAATACGGTTCTGATATGACCAGAGTTTTTTGCTGTGGGCAAGAAGCAACCCTGTTTCAGCAGGAGATTTTATCAAATTGTCCGTACAGCTACAGAAAACGGCAGAAAAACTGTGCGGCCCCGGAGTGCCATTGGCCGAAATTGATCGTGCCGCCAGAAAAGTGATAGAAGATGCAGGATACGGAGCGAATTTTAACCACCGCACGGGTCATTTTATTGATTAGAGACCCATGATTATGGAGAGGTTTCTCCAAGAAATAAAGAATGCACCCTGCCGGCAACATCTTTTCTATAGAACCCAGCATTTATTTAGAAGGGCAATTCCAGCTGTATGTAGAAGATCTGGTCTTGATTACAGAAGATGGTTGTGAGATTTTAAATCACTATCCCCATGAAATACAAGTCGTTGGGTTGTCGCAAAACCAGAAATAAAAAATTTTCTTTTTTCGCAAACACATCTTTACAAAAGAAAACTGATGTGATATTATAACGTTATAGGATAACCCTTGAGGTTATAGGGTGTCCGGAAGCCAAAGCAGTTTTTGGGGGTATAATCTGCCAAAGACCATGCAAGGCAAAACAATTTTAAGGAGGAATTTTGAATGGCTTGTTGTCCGAAATCCATCATTGCCGACATTCTCAAAGCCCGTGAAGACAAGGGCGGCATCGTCAACGTATATTACGTTGCCTGCGGCGGTTCCTATGCTGGCCTGCATCCTGGAAAATATTTTCTGCAGAGCGAAGCGAAAAAGGTAACGGTAGACCATTACACTGCCAATGAGTTCTGCCATGCGACGCCGAAAGCCTTGGCCCGAATTCCATCGTCATTACTCAGTCCCATTCCGGTACCACCCCTGAGACCGTAAAGGCAGCTGAAATTGCACAAAAAGCCGGCGCTGCTTCGGTTGTTATTACTTTGATGATCAGAGTCCTTTGGCTAAAAACGGCGACTATGTTTTGAAGTATGAAGCCAAAGCGCCTGCTGATATGAGCGGTATGGCTTTTTGGTTTGAAACTGGCTGTTGAGATTCTCAACCAGGTTGAAGGTTATGAGAACTACGATGAGATGATGAACGGCTTCGATCGTATTGACGGTATTGTAAAACATGCCAAAGAATTCCTGACTCCCAGAGCAAAGATCTTTGCTGAAGAATATAAAGACGAAAAACTGATCTATATGATGGGTTCTGGGGCTAACTACCGCGTTGCTTACTCCTTTGCGATCTGTCTGCTGATGGAGATGCAGTGGATCAACTCTTCGGCAATCCATTCCGGCGAATATTTCCATGGCCCGTTTGAGATCACCGACCGTGAAACACCCTTTATCATCCTGATGAGCGAAGGCCGTACCCGGCCGCTGGATCAGAGAGCGCTGGATTTCCTCAACAGATTTGCGGAGAAAGTTATCGTCCTCGACGCGAAAGAACTGGGCTTGGAGACCATTGACGACAAGGTTTCTGAATTTTTCAACCTGTTGCTGATGAGCGCTGCTCTGGGCTGCTATTCCTACGAACTGTCCATTGCCAGAAAACATCCGCTGTCCTGCAGAAGATATATGTGGAAACTGCAGTACTAATTTCTCTGTTCTGCTACATAAGAGAAACCATTCTGCTGTTACAGGCGAAAAAAGGAGATCCGGTTGCCGCTTCTTTTTTGGGAAGCGGTGCCGGATCCTTTGTGTGGAGATAATCAGAAAGGAATGTGCAAATGAGAAGAAAAGATCGGGAAGTGACGAATCTAGAAGATCAGCTGGCAGTACTGGATGAATGCAAGGTATGCCGCATTGCTTTACAGGACGAGCAGGGGGTTATACATTGTCCCGCTGAATTTTGGCTACCAGTATGAAAATGGATGCCTGACACTGTATTTCCACAGCGCCAAGTCCGGGCGTAAAATCAATGCGTTGGAAAAAACAGCGCGGTGGCGTTTGAAATGGATTGCGGACACCGGCTGATGGAGGCGGATGAACCCTGCCGGTACAGCTACTCTTTTATAGCGTCATTGGAAATGCGCACACTTCGCTTGGTGTGGGACGGAGAAAAAAAAAAAACGGGCGCTTTCACTGCTGATGAAACATCAAACAGGCAGAGATTTTGTTTTGACAACCGAATGGCGGATGCGGTCACGGTTTTTAAAATTTCTGTTTCCACGTTCAGCGCAAAAGGCATGCGGAAAAAAGCTTTTGAGAAATGAAGAAGGGAAAGAAGCATATCGACAGATTGGTGAAAACGCGGCGGCTTTCAACAGAGCCCGCTGCGTTTTCTATTTTTGCGATGGACTTCCAGAAGAGGGAACGGCATGTTTCAAGGGGAAAAAGACATAAGAAGCCTGCGCTTGTAAAACGATAAAAAAGGCCGCTCATATTTATGATCTCTTTGATATCAGCATTGGATCAAAGAAATTGCTTTTTGCCGGTATACGGGCGGCAAAAGTAAATTAGATAAAAATATCCGGCCACTCAAAAGGCGGCAGAATAAAAGTGGCTGGCGACGGCATGGCCATAGGACATCTTAGATTGACTTTTGAATTGCTTCGTGATAAATTGATAATAAATGAAAAACGGTAAAGGATAAAAAAGGCATGGAAGGGGAAAAAGAGGATGAGATATGACTTTGAAACGTTGATCCCGCGCAAAAATATGGGATCCCGTAAATGGGACGTAATGGCACAGCATAATCCGGATGCGGCGGAGGACGTGATTCCGCTGTCAGTGGCCGATATGGAGTTTAAAAACCCGCCAGAGCTGGCAGAAGGGTTAAAGGATTATATCGACCACTCTATTTTGGGCTATACGATGCCTAACAATGCGTTTTACGAATCGGTAGTCCGTTGGATGAAAGACCGCCATCAGTGGGAAATTAAACCGGATTGGCTGGTACAGGCTCCCGGCGTGAGTCAATGCGCTGTTCGGCATTGTCAAAACTTTTACCGAACCAGGCGACGGGGTCATTATCATGCAGCCGGTATACTATCCGTTTTCCATGGCCATCACTCAAAACGGTCGGGGAATTGGTCAACAACGCGCTGATTTATGAAGACCATACATATCGGATCGACTTTGACGATTTGGAGAAAAAAGCGAAGGATCCTAAAAATAAAATGCTGATTCTGTGCAGCCCTCATAATCCCATTGGCCGGGTTTGGACCCGGGAGGAGCTGGAAAAAGGTTGGCCGCATCTGCATTGATAACCATGTATTGGTGGTGTCCGATGAGATCCATTTTGATTTTGTTTTAACAGGGCATAAGCATACGGTATTTGCCAACATTTCTGAGGTTTGCTCAGAACAGCATTATCTGCACCGCGCCGAGCAAAACGTTTAATATTGCAGGGCTGAAAATTTCCAATATTGTGATTCCCAACGACGGCCTGCGCGAAAAGCTGTTAGAAAAAACCGGCGGGATTTTGCCTCCAATGCATTGGGCATTCAGGCATGCCGAATTTGTTATGACCGCTGTGGCGCCTGGAAGGATGAAATGCTTTGCATGATCGAATACAATTATCAGCAGGTGAAAAAATTTATAGAAGAAAAGCTCCCGCAGATCAGGTGATTGATCTGCAGGGAACTTATCTGCTGTGGTTGGACTGCACGGCGCTGGGGTTATCTGACAGGGATCTGGAAAAGCTGACCCTGAGCGCAGATCTCTATTTGGACGAAGGGTATTTGTTTGGCCCCGGCGGCAGTGGCTTTGAGAGGATTAATCTGGCCTGCCCACACGGTATTTGATGGCGGCAATGGAACGGTTTCAAAAAGCAGTGGTCGCTTTAAAATAATTTAGACGAAAAGAGGAGAGTATCATGGCAAAAATCAATGTTGGCGAAAAATGGAGAACTTTGTATTTGACACCCCCTATAAAAGAGGAATGGATCTAAAGACAATTGTAGGCGGCAAAAAACCGGCCTGCTGTTCTCTCGTTACTATGGCTGCTCCCTATGCCGTTACGATATGATTCAGCTGAAGAGCAGTATGACAAAATCACCGCCACCGGCGGAACAGGTTATTTTGTGCTCCAGTCTGATCCGGATCTGCTGGCGCGTAATTTTACCGAAAGGAATATCCTTTCTGGGTCATCGCCGATCCCGAACAGAAAATCTACAAGGCTCTGTCCATTGATCCGGCGGCTTCGATTAAAAGCGCCATCGATGAAAAAGGCGTTGAAAAAAAATCCAGGCGGCCAAAAAGCGGCCTAGAACATGGAGAGTACGAGGAAACGAAGATCAGTTGCCGGCTGCGTTTGTAATTGAACCGGATCTGACCGTAACTTATGCCCATTATGCCAAAAACCGCCGGCGACATCCCAGATGTGGATGAGTTCATGAAGTTACTGGAGAAAAATTGCTGTTGTTGCAAATAAAAAGGCGAGTCAATCAAAAGCCGGCATCTTAGGATGCCGGCTTTTTGATTTGAAAACGAAAAGGAACCAATCAAGCAACTGCTTTTGAAAGGGAGAAAAGATTTTGTCATTTTGCGCGAATCTGGCGGCCTACAGCGTCATGTTCCTTTCAGTGGTCAGACAAAACGGTCGGGCTGCCTGCATCAGGATAATGAGTGGGGGGTTATGCTAGCAACGATTTATGGTAATCAGGCGGAGAAAATCAGTCTGGTTTTTGCTGGGGGCGGCGCTTTATGTCTGGTCATCCTGCTGGGGCTTGGCAATATGGTAGCGTCCTTGGCTTCGGTAACTGACAAAAGAGCTCCCAGTTTATTCCGTGCAACGGGATGAACCATTGGTAGCGCTGACCTTTAATTGTGCCTGGGAGGAAAACGATATCCCGCAGCTACTGGATTTGCTGGAAAAGAGAAGATCAAAGCGACCTTTTTCTGGTGGGTCAGTGGATTGAACGGTATCCTGACTCGGTACGGCAGATCGCCGCCGCCGGGCACGAGATTGGCAATCACTCCTATTCGCATGTGGATTTTGTGGGAGCGGGGGAGGATGTGATTCGGCAGCAGATGGAAAAAACCGATGCGCTGATCCAGGAATTGACCGGATCGGGCGCCCACATTGCGAGGGTACCATCTGGTTCTTACGACAGCCGTGTCATTCGTCTGCTGCGGCAGCAGGGATATGAAGTCATTCAATGGGACGTGGATTCGGTAGACTGGCAGAGGCCTCCGGCTGATGAAATCACCGAAAGAATATTAAATAAAGTGCAAAATGGAAGCATTGTGTTGTTTCATTCCGGCGCTGCCACCACTTTAAAGCGTTACCAGACGTTATCGCCGGGCTGAGAGAAAAAGGGTATCGTTTTACGACTGTGGGGGAGATGTTATTAAAAGGGGAAACGGTAATGGATCACACCGGTCGCCAGATGCCAGCAGAATCATGAGAGTGTCAGATATCGTCCATATAGAAAAACAAGGGTGCTCCACCAACACAAAGCAGGGCGGGATATCCCGCCCTGCTTTGTTTGGCGAAAGAACCTCCCGATTGCCTTGAAAAACAGGAAAGACCTTAAAAAGCGCGGCCATAAGGCGTAACAGTAAAAGAATCCATTCGATTACTTTTCAACTGGTGGGCCAGGCACCATTCTTTGGAAACTTCCGCCGCTTCTTTCACACAGCCATCTTCAAAGGGGGATTTCAGTCCCGCCGCCTTGACGACGTCAACAAAAAGGTACCGGTTCCAGCCTGGTTGACCAATGCAAGATACCGTTTCCAGGCATCCTGGGGATCCTTCAGATATAACGCCCAGAACTGCAGCGCCACCGTTTGCGCCAAGCAATAGTCGATATAGTAAAAGGGGATTGAGATAGATGTGCATTTGCCGCTGCCATCCGGCTCCCCGTCCATAAAAAGGAAGGTCTCCAAACGTTAGATAAGGCCGGTATTTTTGCTCCAGTGTCATCCACGCTTCATTGCGCTGTTGGGGTGTCATCTCCCGGATTGCCGTATACAATATGTTGGAATTCATCAACCATACAACCATAGGGCAAGAAAAATACTGCGCTTTCCGCGTGAAAAAGCTGGTATTTGTCGGTCTGATCCGCGAAGAACAGATGATGGTAGTCGGAGGTGAGAAATTCCATGCTCATGGAATGGACTTCGCAGGCTTCCAGCGTATTATCAGCATATTCCGGCAATAAGTTTTGCTTGGCCGCCTGATAGGCAGCAAACGCATGGCCTGCTTCGTGGGTCAGCACATCATCCCCGGCAGTGCCGTTGAAGTTGGAAAAAAGATGAACGGGCTTTTCTGGCTGGGAATATAGGTGCAGTATCCGCCAGGCGCTTTTCCCTCTTTGGCAAGTACATCAAAAAAAGTTCGTTACGGAACATAAAATCAATAAATTCTGCGGTCTCCGGCGAGAGGGCGCGGTACATCTGCCGGCCGGCGGTCAAAAATTTCATCGGCGGAACCGAAGGGGACAGGATTGCCGTCCGGGAAAAGGAAAGTGTCGTCAAAATACTGCATGGAATCGGATCCGATGCGTTTTGCTGCACTTTTTTAATTCTGATGTACCGCTGGAACCATCTCTTCGACAATTTTTTACGGTATGCTTCTACCTCTGATATGCCGTAACCGTTCCGTTTCATGCGAATATATCCCAAAGGGATAAAATTTTCATATCCCATACGATGGGCCTGCTCAGTGCGATTTTTTACCAGCCTATCGTAAATTTCGTCGAATTTTTCACGGTTTTCATCGAAAAAACGCCCTCCGCCTCAAAAGCAGATTTGCGTACCGCGCGATCCAGATCCTGCTTATAAGGGGCCAGCTGGGCCACAGTCAGGGGTCTTACCTGCAAAGGGATCTGCGCGGAGGCATACAACTGCTGATATTCCGTCTGCAGCCTGTTTTCCTCCTGCATCAACGAGAGGATGGATGGGTCGGCTGATTTTACATCGATTTCCATTTTATCGAACAACAGCTTCCCAGTTCTTTTTCCAATTCCGGCCGATGCGGGCAGGAAAAAGCATCGCGCGGTAAATGTCCAGCTGCCTATCTGTGAAAAGGGGAGGTTTTCATCCCAGAAAGCATTTTCCTTTTCATAAAATGGATCTCAGTATCTACCGTATGGCGGATATAGCAGATGGCAGAGAGGCTCCCGATCCGCTCTGTGATTTTTTTTCAAACGATAGGAAGGCATTTTTTGCTTCTTCCGCTGTTGTGGCGCTGGTAATGGGCGGGAAAGCGCATCCAGCTGCGCCATAGCCGCCTGAAAGATCCGGCCGCTCGTAAGGAAATTCGGCAAATTTCATATGATCCCTCTTTCCAGAATTTGATGATTTTAGTATAGCATGTCCCAAAAGCAGAAGAAAGGGGATTGTTGTTTTTACGATTTTTCTTTTGGCAATGGCGGCTATTTCGGGATGTATACCAAATTTTAAAACTTTTCATGTGTTTAAAGGGGATTTTTACTTGCATTTTACATCCTTTTGGAGCAAAATGAAAAAATAACGCCGCCGCTCGAACCCTTTTTTGTGGGTCGAGCGGGCCATGCCTGCGAAAAAGGAAGGAGCTCGCAAATGTTTTCCAGAAAACAGCTGGCTAAATTGATTCTGCCTTTGGTGGTAGAGCAATTTTTAGCCATGACAATTGGCATCGCGGATACGCTGATGGTAGCGAACTGTGGAGAGGCGGCGGTGTCCGGCATCTCTCTGGTTGATTCCATTAATATTCTGCTGATCAATATTTTTCCGCCTTTGGCTACCGGGGGCGCCATTGTCTGCTCTCAATACATCGGGAAAGAACAGCCGGAAAACGCGCGGAAAGCCGCCAAACAGCTGGTGCTGATCACGGCGGTTCTGTCTGCGGCGATTATGGTAGCTTGTCTGTTGTCCCAGCGGGGCTGCTGAGGGTTTTGTTTGGATCGATTGAAGATGCCGTTATGGAAAACGCGGTGACTTATTTGTTCCCTGTCTGCCCTTTCCTATCCGTTCATCGCCGTCTATAATGCGGGCGCGGCGCTTTTTTCGCAGCATGGGCAATTCCAAAATCTCCATGTACGCATCGTTGATGATGAATATTGTCAACGTTGGCGGAAACGCCTTTGCTGATTTTTGGGTTTCAGATGGGAGTGGCCGGCGCCGGATTGGCTTCCCTGGTATCCAGAATGCTGGCGGCGGTATTCGTACTTTTTACCTGCTGCGAAACCAAAAGAACTTGATCTATATTGAACATTGGATGCATTGGAAGCCCAATTTTGATATGATGAAAAACATTCTCCTGCATTGGAATTCCCACCGGGTTGGAAAATGGCATGTTCCAGATCGGCAAGATCCTGGTGGCCAGCCTGATTGCCACTTTTGGTACGGCAAGCATTACGGCGAATGCAGTGGCCAATAATGCAAGTTCTCTGGTTTTGTTCCAGCGCAGGCAATCGGACTGGGGATGATCACGGTGGTAGGGCAATGCGTTGGTGCAGGCGACTTTAAACAGGCGAAAAGCTATATGCTTAAGCTTACCGGTGTTGCTTATCTGTTTATGGTTGCCCTGAACGTTTTGATGTATTTCTGTATCGACCCCATGCTGGCGCTGTATCAGCTTTCAGATGAAACGGCGGCAATTACCCGGGAAATTATGATCTGGCATTGTGTTGCGGCTGCTATCCTGTGGCCGCCAGCATTTACCCTTCCCAACGGGCTCAGAGCAGCGGGTGATGTGAAATTTACCATGGCGGTTTCGGTGTTTTCCATGTGGGCTTTCCGCATTGGATTCAGTTTTCTGATCGGAAAATATATGGAGTCGGCGTATTGGGCGTATGGATCGCTATGTTTATCGACTGGATTTTTCGGATTATCCTTTTTGCCTGGCGGGTAGTGAGCGGAAAGTGGAAAAACCGACAGCTGGTATAAAAGTGCCGGCTACTGCACAGATCAAAGCAAGCTTGCTTAGAAAATGGGCCGCTGTGCCCATGGGTAAATGGACAAGCACTGTAGAATTCAAAAAGCCTGCCGAAAACCGGCAGGCTTTTTGTATTTGTTTCTGTTTCAGGTTACGATAATTTTTGTGATAATAGAGCTTACAGCCTCCAACGATCAGGGGCGATACAATAGGTCGAGGCTAACAAAGGTGTAAAACACTGTCCGGTTAAAGTAAGACGATACCAGGGTAGCCAGTGCCACTGCCGCCAGGATAATCAGAGTACCCGAAACTGCGCAGCGACTTGGGATATACTGATGCCGTTCAGCCGTTTCCGCGAGATACATTTTTCGGTTTTACAGACTATTTCGGAGTGCCCGAGCAGACTGAACGACAAAAAATAACGCAACGGCGGCAATGCCAGTGGCAAACCCCCAGCGTAAAGCCGGAAGAAAGCGTTTCCCCAACGCAAAAATGCAAGACGATGGCAAGCAGGGGAATCAAACAGCAGTATACAGAACCAAAGACATTCCGCTTTTTCAGTTTGTTTCTAAACGTTTCCATTTATACCCTCCAATTCTGAAAAAATCAAAACTTCCTCAACGGTCAATCCAAAATACTTTGCGATTTTATAGGCCAGGATCAGGGACGCGGTATATTTTTCCACCTCCAGGGAAGTAATCGTCTGCCGGGTGACTCCAACAGCGTTGGCGAGCTCTTCCTGCGAGATCCGGCGTTGTTTTCGAAGCTGCGCAATCTTCGATTTCAAAAGAACGCCTCCTTTTTGCAATGTTAACTTTGCAATTTTAGTATAGTACACTTTGCATATTATGTCAAGTACACTTTGCAATTTTATACTTTTTACCCTCAATGAAAAAATATACTTTTTTCAGAAAGGCCTGTACGAAACAGATCGATTTTGCTATACTAAAAGCAAAGCGATCAAAGGAGGTCAATGCGATGAATTTAACACAGGAGCAAAAGGAAAAAACTGAACGCGCAGCTGGATCAATGGGTTGAAGGCCATCGCGAGGAATACATTAAAGATGTCCGATCTTTGCCGGATCCGCAGCGTATCGGAAGAGGCGGCAGGGGATAAACCTTTGGCGAGGCCTGCCATGAAATGCTGATGGCGTCCTTCCGGCTGGCAGAATCCTACGGCTTTCGTACCAAAAACTACGATAATTATTGTGGCAGCGCCATTTATGGCGATAACCCCAATGGCGATTCCATCGGGATTATTGCCCATATGGACATCGTACCGGAGGGCAACGGTTGGACGCATGATCCTTTTGACCCGTATCTGTCGGAAGATGGAAAATACCTGTTCGGCCGTGGTACCGCCGATGACAAGGCGCCGGCGATGGTTGGCCTGTATGCCATGCGGTTTTTAAAAGAGCATGGCATTAAACTGAAAAAACGATGTGATGCTGGTATTCGGCCTGAACGAGGAAAAAGGGAGCGCCGATATGCCGGAATTTTTAAAACGGGAAAAAGCGCCGAAATGGTCTTTGGTTCCTGATTCCAAATTTCCCGTTGGATACGCGGAAATTGGTTTCATCCGGGCAAAGTTTGCGATCCCGGGCGTAGGAGATGAACTGGTGGATATTCACGGCGGAGAAGCGACCAATTCCGTTCCGGACAGGGCGTATGCGGTGGTTTCCGGCTGCACGGTTGAGCAGGTTCGGGAAAAACTGGGTGATATGGATCGGATTACGGTTGAAGAGGATCCTAAGGGCGTTCGCTTTTTGGCCACCGGCAACTCTCAGCATGCATCTCGTCCTGCCGGCGCAGTGAACGCCAATCATGTACTGGCACAGGCCCTTTTTAAAAGCGCAGGTTCTCCATGGCAAGACCAGGGAGGCAATGGAGCTGTTTGAAAAGCTGACCAGCCATTATTATGGCGAGGATCTCGGTATTTCCTGTGAAGACGAGATTTCCGGAAAGCTGACATGCGTTTTCACGTGGGTACGTAAAGAGGAAGGCAAGCTGATTTTAGAGCCTGATATCCGTTATCCGGTCACAGCGGATCAAAAGTTTTTGATGGCTGCGTTGCCGGAAAACGCCCAAAAAATGGGCCTGGAAATTCTGGATTTGAGCAACAACCCGGCGTTTAGCTTTCCGCTGGATCATCCGGTGGTGGAGAAACTCATTGAAGTGCCTCGTGAGGTATTGGGAATGCCGGATATTCCTCCGATCGTTTTGGCTGGCGGCACCTATGCCAGAAGCCTGCCCAATGCGGTGTCCTTCGGGGTAACAGTTCCGGATCGCGTGCGCCTGTTCGGGGTTTGAAAAGGGCGGCGCTCATCAGGCCGACGAATATGGCGATATCCCCAACCTGATGCGGAGTATCAAAGTGTATGTCCGTACCTTGATTGAGATCGACGATATTGTGGCGGCGCTGTAAGAGGCCTTTTTGGAAATGCCCCATATCCATTGGATACGGGGCATTTTGTATGAATTTTTCTGAAGAGGACAAAGCATCTTAAGGCTCCGGTTCTGTAAAAAGGATCAGATAAAAAATATGAGGGGTGTTTCTATGCTGGATGAATTTATTCACCTGATTTTGCCAAGTATTATCGCTATTATTGAGCTAATTGGTATTTTTGTGGTTGCGGTCTCGGCAGTTCAGGGATTTTATTATTATCTGCGGGGTTGTTTGGGCATAAAGATCATAACGTCAAGCTGGATTTGGCCAACGGCATGGCAACCGGTTTGGAGTTTAAAGTCGCATCAGAAATCCTGAAGACTGTTCTGGTTCGGGACCTTAACGAACTGCTGGTGTTGGGCTCTGTCATTATACTGAGGGCGCTGTTGGCTTTGCTCATTCATTTTGAAATGAAAACCAGCGAGGAGCACGGCGGATAAGCGCCGCCTGCGCAGAAGAGAAAAGATGGCAGAGAAAAGTGATTGCGCTTTTCTTCTGCCGTTTTTGCGGTTTTAATCAGTGAAGCGGGGTTCAGAAGCTTTTTGACAGTACCTTTGCAGCGCAGAAATACTAAAAATTTTACATAAAGCGGAGGGCGAAATGGTTCATTTGGGAGTTACGCTGTTCATAGGCGGTGTCTTCGGATTCCTTTTTTCAAGCTGAGGGTCCCGGGCGGCATGATGGTTGGAGCATTGCTGGCCGTATCGGTTTTAAGCGTTTGTACGGACTGGGCTTACATGCCATCTTACGCACGTGTAGCGGCGCAGATCACTGCCGGGGCCTTTATCGCCTGTACAGTGGAAAAAGCGATTTAAAACGCCTGCCGCATATTGTCAAACCGGCAGCGATTCTGCTGGGGGAATGCTGTGTTTGAATTTGCTCATGGGCTTTCTAATCCACGCAGTCACCGATTTGGACTGGATTACCTCCTTTATGTGTGCAGTTCCGGGCGGTATGAGTGATACGCCGATCATTGCGGCGGATATGGGAGGCAATGGCGGCAAGGTGGCCGTTATGCAGTTTGCCCGCCTTTTAACCGGTATTGGAGTGTTTCAAGCCTGATTTTGACTGTGACGAAGAAGGAAGCAATCCCCCAACAGGAAGCAAGGGTGCAGACCCATTCTTCCGGAGGCAAACATCCGGCGGAATTTATACTGACAGTGGTGGTGGCAGGCGTTTTCGGCGTGATCGGCAAGCTGTCCGGCGTGCCAGTTGGAGCGCTGTTGTTCGCGCTTATCGGCGTGATTGCGTTGAAGCTTTTGTTTGACAGAGCCTACCTTCCTATGTGGATGAAGCGGGCGGCGCAGGTGCTCTCCGGCTGCTACATAGGCAGCTCGGTTACCTTGCAGGATGTGGTGGAGCTAAAGGATCTGATCCCCTGCGGTGATCTTACTTTTACTGGGTTATATGGTTGCCTGCCTGGCAATAGGACGCGTGATGGCCAAAACCTGCGGAATGAGCCGACGGGAATCCATGTTGGCGGCTACTCCGGCAGGAGCCAGCGATATGGCGCTGATTTCTGCGGATTTGGGGATTCAAAGCCCGGATCTGATTGTTTTGCAAGTGGTGCGGATGCTGGTCGTCATTTCTCTTTTCCCACAGATCATCCATCTTTTGGTTCGTTTTTGACATAGGCGCTTGATCCCTTGTGGAAAAAAAGACGAAAGAAAGGAACCAAATCGTTGAAAAACTATAAAAACCGATATTTCTTTTGGATCAGCCCTTGCCATGGCCATCGGCTATGCCACTTGGAACTTCATTGGCAGGGTGACTTTTTCATGGGCTTTTCAAATGTCTGTATGTCATTGTTTCTGGATGGTTCACGTATCATGGCAGCAGAAAAGGGCAGCCCATTCTTTTTGCGCTTTTATTTTGTAAAAAGACAGAAAAACTGCCGCTCCCCGTCTGCACACGAACAGCGTTTGGTTCCTTCCCAGCTGAAAAAAGTATTCTATTCCTGCTTCCCCAAAGCGAGGTCTTTGATTACTTCTCCAGCCAGGATCAATCCGGCGGCAGAGGGGACAAAACGCTGCCGGGAATTGCGCGGCGGGATGAGCCATCAGGGAGCTGTTCGTCTGTCACAGCAGGAGAAAGCGCCGGTTCTTGGGAATAAACCACCTTGCAGTGTTCTATCCCCCTCTTTTTAGTTCCCGACGCATAACCCTTGCCAATGGACAGACCGAGGTGTGGGAGATGTCCGCTACCTCAAAACGGGTGGGATCCAGCTTATTGCCGGCTCCCATACAGCTGATAACCGGGATATCCTTTTCCATAGCCAGCTGGATGATACTCAGCTTGGCGGCAACGGTATCTACGGCATCCACGATATAAGAGCAGCCGGATAGGTCGTATTGTGCCGCGTTCTCTGGCAAAAAATACCGGATACTGGATGACGTGGCAGTCCGGATTGATGTCAGCAATGCGGCGAGCGGCAACCTCTGTTTTCAGCATGCCAACCGTGCTGTGCAATGCGATCAGCTGCCGGTTGATATTGGATACAGCGATCCGGTCGCTGTCAAACAGAATCAGCGTGCCAATTCCGGCGCGGGCAAGCGCTTCCACGCAGTAAGAGCCGACTCCTCCCACGCCGAAGACTGCTACTTTTGCTTGGGAAAGACGTTCCACCCCATCCTTTCCCAGCAGTAGCGCTGTGCGGCAAAATTCTTCCTTCATCAAAACCGCCTCCTTGTTGCTTAACGTTTATCATAGCATATCCACATCCTTTTTTCAATCTGCTATAGGGCCCTTCAAAGGGCAAGGGCGCCCATTCATCTGCGGCAAAGCGGTTCTGTATGAAGAAAAACCGCAGGGCACAATCTAGATAAGAGCTTTGCTTGCCTTTTGGAATATACGCCAAGTATGTATATCCTGTGAAGTTTTAGATCACAAAAAGCATGCCGCCTGTTTTTAACAGGCGGCATGCAATGTCCGGCAGTTTTATTTTTGACCGTTTTGCATCAACTTTTCGGCGCATTGGCGCAGTTCTTCCTCCGAGTGCAATGTAATGGCCGTCTGCTGGATGGTCTCTTGCACCCATGCGGGGCAAAGATTGAAAATAAGCATTGATTTCATATTTTCCGAAAAATTGGTTACCATAGTAAAAAACTCCCTTTCGGCTTGATTTTATGGTAGTTTGCACCGAATGCCCCGTTTTATTCCCTTCTGTCAAATGGTAGGTACTATTTTATCGGAAGAGGGCATATCATTTAGCAGAACAAATAAGGGGGAGCGTGCAAAAATGGAATATAAGCTGAAAAAGACCGCATTGCCGTTTGCGAAATCGCATTTGATTCCTTTACCGAACTACCCGTTGAAAGTGATCTGCTTCTGCCGGACTACTGCCCGGATATTGTGAAAGTACTGAAATGCCAGGCCCGCCCTGCTTTTTCCAAAACGGAGGTCAGCGGGGATAAATGTATTTTTTTGGAAGGCGCTACCGCGATTACCGTTTATTATACCGGCGAGGATGGGCAACTGCGAACCAGCGAGCACAAAGTGGAATTTCTAAAAACGCTTGAACTGAAAACCACACCGCAGAATCCAATGGTATTTTGCTCTTTGAAAGAGGATTATTTAAACTGCAAAGCGGTAAACCAGCGCCGCATAGATGTCAGAGGCGCTTTTACCGTCACAGTAAAGATCCTTTCCAGTATGGAGGAGGAAATGGTCAGCGCTGCGGAAGGAGCGGGATTGCAGCTGAGTCACCGGTCGACGCGTACCAGTGAGCTGGTGGGGACCGCTTATAAAAAAAAATTTACGGTTCGGGAAGATCTGAACTGGGACAGGAAAAGCCGCCGATGGATTATATCATTCGGCATAGCGAAAGGGTTCGTACGACTGATTGGAAGGTGACGGGAGGAAAAATAATTGTAAAAGGGGAACTGGAAGTCTTTTTGGGAGTACCAGCCTCGAGAGGAGAGCGCACGGCAATCCGTTCATTACCAGATCCCGGTCAGTCAGATGATGGACGTGGATGGAGCGGGAGAAGAATGTCTCTGCCATGTTCAGCTTGACCTGCTCTGGTCCGCCCTGCACCCGCAGACTGACGCGGATGGCTTGACGCGTACTGCTTCTGGAGAGCTCACCTTGGGACTGAGGTGCATTGTTCTGAGAGAAAACACGATTCTTCCTGCGGTCGATGCGTATTCAACCCAATATGAACTGCAGCTGTCTCCAAAGTCCGTCTCTTTGCTGCTGGCGGTGGGCGGATGCCTCAAATCTGCGATTTGGAACAAACCATACAGATGCCGGACTATTTGAAAGAACCGGTGGATTTTGGTGCGAGACAGGTGCTCTGTCCGTCCTGGCGCAGGAGCAGACCCTGCTAATCAGCGGAAAGCTGCGTTACTGTTTCCTGGGAACCGATGCTGACGGTGTTCCCGTTTATTTTGAACAGGCGCAGGATGTGGCGCAGGAGTATCAGCTGGAAACCAAAGCAGATGGCTATTTGCCCGAATGGTCCATTACGGTAGAGGACTGCCAATATGCCATCCAGGAAAAAACAACCTGCAATGCCGTTGCCGGCTGCGGGTAGACGGAATGATCCTGGGCGTAATGCCAGTTTCGTTTATCACTGCAATCAAAGTGGATGAAACACGGGAAAAAACACGGGAAAACCAAAGCGCCATGACCATTTATTATGCTGATGCGGGAGAAAATATTTGGAGCATTGCTAAACGGTACAATACTTCTATTTCAGCTGTGATGGAGGAAAATGGACTGGAAGATGAGATCCTACCAGAGAAGCGGATCGTGTTAATTCCCATGGTGGGTTGATCCGGCCGCTGTTTTTCAGGACAGCGCATAAGGGTGGAAAAATTCGTTTTAAAAAAAAAACAGGGCTTGACTTATAAATCAAGCCCTGTTTTTTGCTTTTTTGAAAAAAATCCAATCGGCCAGAAAGCCGCAAAGGATTCCCAGCAGGAAAATAAATGTCCAAATGATCCAGCCGCTGTCGGTCCGCCCTCCACCGGGATCGGTTCCTTCTTTGCCCAGCCAAAGGCCGAGGAAGAAACCGCCCAGATAGCCGGCAACAGTCGTTGCCGAAAGCAATCCGGCATCCGAATCGTGCGGCAATAGCCAGTACGGCGATGCCTGTCACCGCTAAAACGGCTGGCCATTGTTTCATCTCGTGGAAGGAAAATAATCCAAACCGGGACAGGAAGTAGGCGGCGGCCAGGTAGATAGCGGAAAGAAAAAATTGGAACGCCTTTTTCTTGGACATGATTTACCTCCTTCAAAGATATGGTAAAAAGAAGCATCCCTTTTGTTTTTCCGGCAGAACGGAGGGGCGGGTCATATCCGTTTTGCCAAAAACAGCGAACGATTAAATGGAAAAACACTCAAAAGCAGACAATACCAATACAATTTTATACTACCACAAAAGAAAAATAGAAACAAGAAAGAAAACGCGGTGAAATCCTTTTAGCAAAGTGCACAAGGAGATTGCTATTTTACTATTCTTATCGTATAATAAGAATACGTGTGGAAGTTTTTAAAAAGCTTAGAAAATAACATAGTGTTTGAAATAAGGGCTCCTTTGCCGCAGTTATTATTTTATAGTGGCATTATCTGCACCAGAAGACAGAGGATGCTGGGAGGACGTTTATGATTCGAGAAAATGAGGCGCTGCTGGATCGTTTGAATATTGTGACAGATTTGGTGGTATTGTTTCTTTCTATTGTGTTAAGCTATACGGTTCGGTTTCATATCTTTGATTCGACGGAAAATCATCTGCTGCTTTCCTATTATTTTGTTGTTTGTACTGGCGCTTCTGCCGATTTATTATCTTATTTTCAGCACTTTTGACCTGATCTGTGTTTTTCGAACCCGCACCTTCAGCGAAGAGGTGGTCAAATTGATTCAAGCCAATACGGTAATGGCTGGAATCGTTACGGCAGTACTATTTGTTATGAAATGGCATTATCTGTCCCGCTGGGTGATGGTACAGTATTTCTTCATCAGCACGCTGTTTTAGTGGGCAAACATTTTTTGATGCGGTGGCTGATGAGCTATCTGCGAGAAAAGGGATATCATAAAAAGACTCTGATTATCCTGGGATCCGGCGGCTCCGCCAGGAATATCTGGAGACGATTCGTTCCCGCAAAGACTACGTATACGACTATTTGGGCTATGTGTCCAATTACGCCCGGCTGGACGGGGATTATCTGGGGGATTACGGGTCGCTGTATGAGGTGTTAAACGAACGTAAGCCGGAGGAATTGATCTGTGCGCTGGACATCAGTGAAGCCGGATATCTGGAACAGATCATGTCCGACTGTGAAAACCGGAACAAAGGTTTCGATTATTCCCTTTGTTATCGGTATATTCCCAGCCGGCCCTATATTGATCAAATTGACCGAATTCCTCTGATTAATATTCGAAAGATCCTCTGGACAATTATGCCAACGCCTTCCTCAAGCGTGCCATGGATTTTTCGGCGCTTTGATTTTGCTGATTTTATCTTCTCCAATCCTGTTGGTGACTGCCATCGGCGTTAAGCTGACCTCGCCAGGGCCTGTGATTTTTAAGCAGGGCGGGTGGGGTTGAATAAGGAACTGTTCACCATGTATAAATTCCGTTCTATGATCGTCAACGATCAGTCCGACACCGCATGGAGTACCAATGAGGATCCTCGAAAGACAAAATTCGGAGCCTTTATACGCAAATATTCCATTGATGAGCTGCCGCAGCTTTATAATGTGCTGAAAGGGGACATGAGCCTGGTTGGTCCACGCCCGGAACTGCCATATTTTGTAGAAAACTTTCAAAAAAGCGTTCCGCTTTATATGGTAAAGCATCAGGTAAAGCCGGGTATCACTGGGCTGGCGCAAGTAAAAGGCTATCTTGGGGATACTTCTATCCCGAAAAGGATTGAATGGGATGTGTATTATATTGAAAATTGGAGCCTGTTTTTTGGATGTCAAAATCTTATTGATGACAGTTTTCAAGGGCTTGAGAAACGAGGAAGTTCTACCTGGCAGCGGAGAAAAGGAGAAGGAGAAATAGCGGTGGAAAAAGGCTTTATCTGGGAAAGAAAAAAGAAAAAACTGGTTGTTTTTTCCGTTGCGCTTTTGTTGGCGGTTATGCCGTTTGTGATCCGGGCGACACAGCATTTTCTAAGCGGGGATTTGTATCGTTTATTCCTTGTCAATCGAAAAACGGAGATTTTCTCTCAGTATCGCGCCCGGTTTTTATGGATTATGGCAGCGGTGATGCTGGTTTTGTTGTTAGTATGCTGCAAAAAGCTTTTTGCGGGAATCGATCGGCTGGGCTGGTTTTATTTTGCAGCATGCGGTGTTTTTCTGTTGTGCTTGGTTCTTTCCACTCTTTTTCCGATCATCGGGACACGGCCTTGTGGGGAATGTATGACAGGGCAGAGGGGATGGTCACACAGATTTGCTATTTGATTTTATTCTTGTATACGGCTCTTTCTTACCGGTCGGCACAGGATTTGAAGCTGTTGATGGCGGCAATGGGCATTTTGATTGCGATCAATGCAGTCATGGGCATTTCCCAGTTTGCAGGGCATGATTTCATGACCAGCGACTGGGTGAATAACTTTGGTGGTACCGGATGAGATTGGCGGAAAAAGTCAGTACGCTCCAATTTGAAAAGGCGAAGATGTATGGTACGGCCAACCATTATAATTACCTGGGAAGCATTGCAGCTATGACATTCCCCGTATGTACGGTGCTGGCGCTGTTTGAAAAACGCTGGAAGTTCCGGATTCCGTTAATCCTGGCGGCGCTGCTCTCTTTGATGCTGTTGCTGGGTTCCACTTCAAGGGCTGGCCTGATTGGTGTGGCTGCGGCTATGGTATTGGCCGTGATCTTTTTCGCCGTCTTCTACTTCGGCATTGAAACTGGTGCTTTCTGCCATCGGCGGATTGCTAGTCATAACGATTGGTGTGAATTTGATCCTGCACAATGCCATTTTTGAACGGATTCCTATGCTTTTTGACGATATCCGGACTATTTTTCGGATACGTCCGACTTTGATTACAAAGACTATATTCCGATCCGCTCTGTGGAGAATACGCCGTCCGGCGCTGTTATTACCGTGCAAAAAGACGCGTTATCCTTTCGGTGGAAGACGGAGAGGTCGTTTTCCGGGATCAGTCGGGGCAAGAGGTTCCTTTTACGCAAAATGATGACGGCGTTTTCGTCACGCAGAATCCTGCGTTTGCCGATCTTTCCTTCCGCCCTGTCAAATCGGTAGAGGGGAATACCCCTTATACATACCTGCGTCTTCTTTATAATGGAAAGCAGCTGCTACAGTTTTATTATGATGAGACCCAGGTCTATCTTGCAGAAATAGACTCTACTGATCCCATGACGCTGGAAGAGCCCCCATCGCCGGTTTTTTTTGAAAGGAAAAGAGCTGATAGGATCGATGCGTGGCTATATCTGGTCTCGAACCATCCCCATTTTACCCGATTACCTGGTGCTGGGTGCCGGACCGGATTGCTTTTTGTATGAATTTCCGCAGGACGATATTTTGGGCAAGCTGTATGCTTATGGCACCGGCAGTATTGTAGTTGACAAACCGCACAACCTGTACCTGCAAATTTTCGTCAATGAAGGTGGCATAGCGCTTCTGGCATTTTTAGCGGTCTGCGTATCTTATCTATGGGACTGCTTTCGTCTGTACGGCGGGCATCGGCAGAACCGGAACGGCCTTCGGGGGATTGCGGTGGGATTAGGTGTTGCCGGTTATCTATTTGCCGGGTTTTTTAATGATTCTACCGTCATGACTTCGACCATGTTCTGGATTTTGTTGGGTGTTGGCGTTGGCATGAACCGGCAATATCGAAAAGAAAGCGGGACTGTGATGGCAAAAAAATCCTGTATGTAGCTTCGACTTTCGGGCATTTAAGGACGTTTCATATCCCCTATCTGAACGCGCTTCTATCCCAGGGAAGCGAGGTTCACGTTATGGGAGCGGGAGACCCGGTCGGTTTTCCGGACGGCGACGGCAATCCCGATCCCATTTGAAAAAAGATGACTTCTTTGGGCAATTTTAGGTGTGCTTTCCAAATCTGAAAATGGATCCGCAAAGAGGGATATGACCTGGTCAGCGTCCATACATCACTGGCAGCATTTTTTACCCGGCTGGGGATTCTGCTCAGCGGCCGGCGGCCTTGGGTCATTAATACTGTACACGGGTATCTGTTTGACGAAAATACCTCTTGAAAAACGTATCATTTTGCTGGCTGCGGAAAAATTGACCCGCCCAGTGACCAATGTAATAGCGGTGATGAACCGGCAGGATGAGCAGATTGCGCAGAAGCATCATTTATATAAAGAACAGCTGGTTTTTATCGACGGCATGGGAGTCGATGTTTCCCGTTTTGAAAAAAAGCGACGAAACGATCAGGGCAGTACAGGCTTTGCGGCGGGAATATTTCCTTTGCCGCAGGAGTTTGTTATGGTATGTGCAGCGGAGTTTTCCGACCGGAAAAACCAGATGTTCTTGATCCGGGCTATCCGGCGGCTGAAACAGGAGGATTCCCTGCAGGTTGATTCTGGTAGGAGAGGGAGAGCAATTTGAAAGGACAAAGTCCTTGGCGGTTCGGCTTTCGGTTCGCAAAGAGGTCCGTTTCCCGGCTACACGCGTGATTTGGCCCCTTATTTTTTTATCTGGCTGATGCAAGCGTATCTGCCAGTAGAATCGAAGGGCTGCCGTTTCAGATTATGGAGGCTATGGCCTGCGGACTTCCGGTTATCGCGAGCCGGATCAAGGGTCATGAGGATTTGATCGAACCGGGTGTCAACGGCCTGTTGTTTGATTTTGACGATGAGGAGGCTTTTTGCCAGGCCGTCCGGCAGCTGTATGAGGATAAGAAGTTGCGGGAAAAATGGGAAGGGCAGGGCAGGAAAAAAGTACAGCGGTACCGGCTGGAGGGTTCTGCCGGAAAATATGAAAAAGCTGTATGCAGAAACGTCGCCGGAACAGGAATCATGATTGGGCGCGCAGTAGGCGGAAAGGCCTGCTGCGCCGTTTGTTGGAAAGGAATTTGACGTTTCCTTCATGAAAAAATCTTTCCGTAACGGTCGGCATGCGTAGAATAGCTGGGAGAGGTGCTATTGAAAAGAAAATATTTGACAAATCCAGTTTAAAATTATACAATGAAGAAAATGACGCTACAAATGTAGGAGAATGCTGTATGAAAATGAGAAAGCTACCGGAATCGGAACTGGAAATTATGATTGCATTGTGGGAAGCGGACGGCCCTGTGCCATGCGTAATTATTTTGATAGAAAATTAAAGGAAAGAAAAAATTGGGCGGATTCTACGATTTTAAGCTTGTTGGGCAGGCTTCAGGAAAAAGGCTTCTTGTCCAGCAGCAAGCAGGGAAACCGCAACCTTTATGTGCCGCTTGTTTCAGAAGAGGAATACTTGGCTTATGAAGACAGGAATTTCCTCCAAAAAGCTTCACGGAAATTCCATTCGAAATCTGGTGGCCTCCATGGTCGAAAGCCGGGACTTGACTCAATCCGATTTAGATGATCTGCAGCACTACCTGGATCAGATGAAAAAGGAGAAATAGCATATGGTGGGCCTGTTTGCAAATCTCATGCGCGTTACGCTGACTATGTCGGCGTTGGCAGCACTGATTTTGTTTTGTACCCCGCTTTTAAAAAGAGATATTCGGCCGGCTGGCGTTATTGGGTTTGGATGGTCATTACCGTGCGTCTTTTGATTCCCTTTCAAATGCCTGCGATCGAATTACCGGATTTGAGCGGACCGTTCCAGTCCGCTATATCTGCCGCATGGACAGCGCCACAGGATTCGAAAACGCAGATTTCTCAGGAAGCGGAGGGGCAGACTCGGCAGGATGCCCCTACCCTGCAAGAACAGTCGAACCAGATAGAACAACAGAAAACTTCTGAATCAAGTTCCCTGGCAGAGAAGAAAGCGCAGACGGTTCAAACAGAGCATTTATGGTCGGATTGGAAGACAAAGCTGCAGACGTTCCCATGGAAAGAAGCGGGAGTTGTCATTTGGGGGTTGGGCGCCGTGGCGGTACTGGCGATCCGCCTGGTATCCTACTGCAGAGTTCGGTGTGTTTTGCGTGCCTATGCGCGGCCGCTTCAGAATCCTGATTGTCAGACTATTTTGGAGGAAATCCAAAATGAACTGGGGTATCACGGTCCGCTGCGCCTGATGTGCTGCCCGGCGGCAGCTTCCCCGATGGTGGTGGCTTGTACCGTCCGTTGCTGCTGCTGCCCCGGCAGGATTATCCGATTATGACGCTCAAGATGATTTTCCGGCACGAACTGGTTCATGTGATGCGTCATGATTTGTGGTATAAGCTTTTACTGGTTGCGGTGTCTACCGTGCACTGGTTTAACCCGATTATCCATTGGATGGTTCGTGCGGCAGACCGGGATCTGGAGATTTCCTGCGATGAAAGGGTGACTCGACAGAAGGACAAGGCTTTTCGCATCAATACAGCGAGCGATTTTTGAAGTGTTGCAGCAGGGGGTTGGACGGCGCTTTCTTTTTACCACTGGTTTTGCAATGAGAAAAAAACGTTGATGCAGCGTTTTCTGCCATATTTGACACTGATCGGAAACCTCAGGGGCGCTGTAGTAATGAGCGTTGTCTTGGTCGCGTGCCTACTGACCGGCAGCTTGTTCGGCTGCCGGGCCGACTCGATGCAACGGCGTCGCTGCCGGAAGGATTGGCTTCTTCTCAACTTCTTACTGGCAGTACCGGCATAAATGTGGAAGAGGAAGCGCTGGCACAAATGGATTGGACCGCACAGTTATATGAAACCTATCGTTTTGGCCATGATCTGGCAGAGTCCGAAGCGCCGGAGGGAGAGGCCGATCTCGGATATGGCTATCTGAAAGAAAAAGGGCTGCTGGATCCATATCTGGATGCGTCAGGCTGGGCGTACGATATCCCATTTGACCAGTTGGCGGAGATCCAAGATTTCTTTATGGTTTCCCCGTCAGCCGCCCAGACGATGCAGGTTGGCTCAACCGTTATTCCACGGATTACGCAGAGGATGACCGCTTTGCCTTTTCGTTGGAGAAAAGCGGGGTGAAACAGAAGGAAAACGGGGATATCATCATTGATTACCGTCGTTTGGCAGGTGAATCGCATCTGCGCCCGGTACGTTATGTATTCCGTCCTGTTACGGTGCAGAAGGTACCGGAAGCGCTGAAAAGGATTTTTCAGAGGAGACGTTGTATATCAGATTGTCAGCGTAACGAATTTGGATATGGAGCAGCAGCCGGGGCGGCAAACGATTGAGATATCAATGTACAGGAATTATTGGAGCTGCTGAACGGATTAACGCAGGTGGTTGGCTGAATCAGTATGATACCTATTTGCTGACGGCGGACATTGATTTGTCCGGTGTCGTGTTCACCCCATGGGGCAAAACGAGCGTTATTTAGGCCATTGGGACGATGACGATGCCAGAGATCAACTTCGCGGGGATTCAACGGCGTTTTTGACGGGCAGGGGCCATACCATTTCCGGGTTGCGGGTGGAAGCATCCGAGCAGGACTATCTGGCCGATCCGGACTATGCGCCCGACGGCATTGGCCTGTTCTCTCTTATCGGTTCAGATGGTGTGGTGAAAACCTGAATCTGAAAGAATGTATAGTGACTTCTCCATGCCAGTATGGGTCGGAGTACGGCGCGGCGGGCCTTTTTGGCGGGAACGTGCAATGGAACGCTGGAGTCGGTGTCAGTAGAGGGAACAGTAGAAGGCGGTTATGAGGTGGGGAGGCATGGCGGGCCAAATAGGGGCAGCGCCAGTCACTGTAAGGCTTCGGTAACAGTCAGCGGATTTGGCGAGGTTGGTGCTTTTGCGGGTTCCTTTTTGTTATGGGGAGCTAGAAGATTGTACGGCGTCTGGTCAAGTTCTCTCCATTCAGGCGCAGGATGTGAACAATCAGGAAGCACCGCCCAAAAAGCATCGGCGGCTTTATTGGATTTAGCGTGCAGGGAACGGTGATTGACTGCGAGGCTTCTGTGTACGTTTTCGACAACGGTCAGCTCTAACTGGGTTGGTGCTTTTGCTGGATATGTTCAGAGCTTTCGGGCAGAAAGCTGCGTGTATGATGCACAAAAAGCATCGGGCTGGAAGACGGTCGGTGTCGTATACAATACCTCGGCGGATGACCAGCAGGATATCCAAGCGGCAGAATAGAAACAATAAAAGAAGACAAAAGGAATCCTATGGGATCTCCTTTTTGTTCTGCCGGCCCCAATAACAAAAATGCCGGCGTTCGCGTTTGCTGTGGACAATGCGAAAAAGACAGCGGTTTTGAAATGATGAAGAGAAACAGTGAATTCCAAGAGAAAAACAACTTGTATTTATCAAGCAGCTACGGTAAAATAGAATCGGTTTCAGTTGAAAATCAGTTTTCAGGCGGGTATGAGGTACGAAAATTCAGAATGTGCAAACAGCGCAAGGCAATTTTTCGCCGCCTGCCTGATTTTGCATGAAAAGATTCAGTGCTGAAACAAGATTGCGTCATTGCAAAGATAATAATCAAACGGAAAGACTTTACGGAGGTTTTGTATTTGGATCATTTTTTTTTTTAACGTTTTGGGCGCAGTATGGCGATTTTATAAAATTAGCCCTTATTTTTGTGGGGATTATCATTCTGCTGAAGTTTAAAATTCCGCTGTCCGGCGCCATCGGGATCGGAGCGGTGTTGACAGTGGTTTTGTACGGAATCCCTATTTGGGATGCCCTGCTGATTACTGGAAAATCCATGGTCGGTGAATCGACTATTATGGTTATTCTTAACTGCTATCTCATTACCTTTTGCAGCGCATGATGGAACTGCGCGGCCATTTGGATTTGGCGCAGCGTTCCCTTTCGCGGCTGTTCAACAGCCGGCGGATCAATGCGTCTATCGCACCGGTTTTTATCGGGTTATTGCCATCCCCCCGGCGCTATTTTTATTGCGGGTTCCATGGTAGATACCGCTTGCGGGGATTATATCAGCAAAGAGGATAAGACTTTTGTTGCGTCCTACTTCCGCCATATTCCAGAAAGCTTTTTGCCGACATATTCTTCCATTATTTTAGCCTGCCAGCTGACGGGAGTGCAGATGGGGGCGTTTGTTCTGGGGATGGTGCCGATGGTGGCCTGCTTGATGTTGCTGGGCTATCTGTTTTATCTGCGCCGAGTGCCGAAAGAAACAGGAGAAGCTGCTTCAACGGACAAGCTTGCAGACTTGCAGAGTCTATGCCGCAGCCTGTGGACAATTGCGGTTATCATTTTTTGATCGTTGCATTCAACGTTCCGGTATATATTGCTACAGTGGGAGTTATTGTTGTCTATTTCTTTACCAGCCGGTTTACTTGGCAGGAGATTAAGCCCTTTTTTCTTATCTGCGTTGGAGTCCCGTATTGTCATCAATACCTTTGTGGTCATGATTTTCAAAGACCTTCTGACACACACCAATGTTATTACCGAATTGCCCGGCCTGTTTGAGGCGTTGCCTATTCCCAGCTTTTTAGTATTCGGCCTGATCTTTTTCATTGGCTCCATTGTTGCAGGATCCACCGCGATCATTACGCTGTGCCTGCCTATGGCGTTTGCTGCAGTGCCTGGTGCGGGCATGCCTTGATGGTTTTCTAATGAGCTGTACTTATACGGCGATGCAAATTTCCCCTACCCATTTATGCCTGACCCTGGCATGCGAGCATTTTAAAACGGATTTTGGTGCGCTGGTCAAACGGACCTTGCCGATTATCGGTATTTTCTACATAATTTTAACAGGATACTATCTGCTTTTGAACCTGTTTTTTGACAGCTTTCTTGGAAAAAGGGCAAAACTCTTTAAGGGTTTTTTGCCCTTTTTTTGGCCTAAATACAGAGGCAAAACTGCGTTTCAACCTATCTTTTCGGCCATACAAAAAGCCCGGCTTTGCAAATGCTTTTGCTTGTGAAACCGGGCTTTTTTGCTTTTTGGATTTCTTTGCGAAGAACGATACCACGCTTATTTGCTCAGCAGGTCAATCCCTTTTTCGGATGCGGGCAAGGGATTCTTGCTTGCCCAAAATAGAACAGATTTCAATTCCGCCGCCAGGTAAACTGCTTTCCGCTTACAGC
>VOFH01001800.1_pt1 | contig 59285 bp, 52 predicted proteins | sample 5384091 | NCBI WGS metagenome assembly VOFH01 (sample SAMN12384727, study PRJNA508395) | human gut metagenome | isolation source: healthy gut G | host: Homo sapiens | reverse complement strand
ATACGGCACGAATCAGGCGCCCAGATACGCCTTGCGCACCTGCTCGTTATTGAGCAGTTCCTTGGCGTCGCCTTCCATCGTGATACGGCCGGTTTCCAGCACGTATGCACGGTCGGCGATCGACAGCGCCATCTTCGCATTCTGCTCGACCAGCAGAATCGTGATGCCCTGCTCGTGCAGCTTGCGGATGATGGAGAAGATCTCCTTGACGAGCTTCGGGGACAGGCCCATGGACGGCTCGTCCATGAGGATCGTCTTCGGATGGCTCATCAGCGCGCGGCCCATCGCCAGCATCTGCTGCTCGCCGCCGGACAACGTGCCGGCCTTCTGGTTACGGCGTTCCTTCAGACGGGGGAACAGGCCGTAGACCATGTCGAGGTCCTTCTTGAGGTCCGACTGGTTCTTCAGGCTGAACGCGCCCATCTCCAGGTTCTCTTCGACGCTCATGCGTGTGAAGACGTGGCGCCCTTCCGGAATGTGCGCCATACCGAGGGTCACGATCTTGTTGTTGTGGGTTTTCAGCAGATCCACTCCGTTGTACATCACGGAACCGGATTTCGCCGGTACCAGACCGGTGATGGTGTGCAGCGTGGTGGTCTTGCCTGCGCCGTTCGCGCCGATCAGGGACACGATCTCGCCGTCGTTGACGGTGAAGCTGATGTCCTTGACGGCTTCGATGGCACCGTACGAAACGGAAAGGTTCTTGACTTCCAGCATCAGGCTTCCTCGCTTTCGTGCTTGGCATCGTCGCTGTCGGTATCGTCGTCGGAACCCAGGTATGCGGAGATGACCTGCGGGTTGTTGGCGATCTCGTCCGGCGTGCCGGCGGCGATGGTGCGTCCGTAGTCGAGCACCTGGATGCGCTGGCAGACGTTCATCACCAGGCTCATGTCATGCTCGATCAGCAGGATGGCGATGCCGAAGCGGTCGCGGATGGTGTTGATGCAGTTGAGCAGGTCCTCGGTCTCCGTCGGGTTCATGCCTGCCGCCGGCTCGTCGAGCAACAGCAGTTTCATGCCGGTGGCGAGGGCGCGGGCGATTTCCAGCTTGCGCTGGGCGCCGTACGGCAGGTTCGCCGCTTCGGTTTCAGCCAGGCCTTCTAGTCCGAAGATCTTGAGCAGGTCGATGGCTTTGGCGTGCATCTCGCGTTCCTGCTTCCAGAATTTCGGCGTGCGGAAAATCGCGCCGCCCATGTGGTAGCTGAACGATTCGTTGAATGCGACCAGCACGTTCTCCTCCACGGTCATCTGGCCGAACAGGCGGATGTTCTGGAAGGTTCTGGCGATGCCGGCGCGCACCACCTGGTATGTCTTCTTGCCGTTCATGCGTTCGCCGTCCAGGAAGAACTCGCCTTCCGTGGGCTGGTACACGCCGGTCAGCAGGTTGAACACGGTGGTTTTGCCGGCGCCGTTCGGGCCGATCAGGCCGACGAGCTCGCCGGAGTTGATGGTCATGTTGAAGTCGGATACGGCTTTGAGGCCTCCGAAGGTGATGCCGAGATGTTCGGCTTTCAGGATGGGCTCGCTCATGCCTGCGCCTCCTTGGTGTCGGCGGCCGTCTCGACGGTTTCGTCCGTCTTGGCGGTGTCCTTGGCTGCCTTGGCGGTGGATTCAGCCTGCTTCGACTTGCCGTGCGCCTTGACCTTCATCGGGTAGAACAGCTTGTTGATGGTCTTGGTCAGGGAGAATTCCCAGTTGCCGAAGATGCCCTGCGGGCGGAAGATCATGATGAGCACCAGCGCCACCGAGTACACGAGCATGCGGTAGGTGGAGAAGGCGCGCAACAGCTCCGGCAGGATCGTCAGCGCGATGGCGGAGACGATGGAACCTGTCAGCGAGCCCATGCCGCCGAACACGACCATGATCACGTAGTTGATCGATTGCAGCCATCCGGCCATCGCGGGGTTCAGCGAGCCGATGTACTGGGCGAAGATACCGCCGGCGATGCCCGCGAAGAACGCGGAGATCGCGAAGACGAGCACCTTCAGGTAGGTGATGTTGATGCCGGACGCGCTTGCCGCGATCTCGTCGTCGCGGATGGCCTTGACGGCACGGCCGTAACGGGAGCGGGCGAACATGAACAGCAGCACGACGGTGACGACGGTGATCCAGAACACGACGTACAGGTTGGCGAGTCGGTCGATGCCGATCAGCGCCTGGCCGGCCGCGCCCTTGTCGAGGCCCATGCCGCCGGCGACCTTCAGGTTCTGGATGATCACGCGGATGATTTCGCCGAAGCCCAGCGTGATGATGGCGAGGTAATCGCCATGCAGACGCAGTGCCGGAATGCCGACCAGGATGCCGAAGATGCAGGCGACCACGCCGCCGGCGAGTGTCGTCAGCAGGAATCGCAGCGTCGGATCCATCGCAACGCCGTTGGCGACGAGCAGCTTGCTCAGCAGGGCCGCGCTGTACGCGCCGATCGCTTCGAAGCCGCAGCAGCCCAGCGTCAGCTGGCCGAGCACGCCGATGGTGAGGTTCAGCGACGTGGTCATGATGATGGCGATGCAGCTTGTCATCATGATGCCCTTGATGTAGGTGCTGGCCATGCCGGATTCGCATACGCCCATCAGAATGCCGAACAGCACGACGATGCCGACCGCGCACATCAGATAGGACTGTTTGGTGGAAAGCATTGATTTCTTCATGAGGTCACACCTTCTCGGTTTCCGGTTCGCCCATCAGGCCGGACGGCTTGACCAGGAGCACGATGATGAGGATGCCGAACACAATGGCGTCGGAGAACGCGGACGTGATCACACCGCCGGTGATGGTGCCGATGTACGCCTTGGTCAGGCTTTCGATCAGACCGATGGCCAGACCACCGATCATGGCGCCCGGGATGGAGCCGATGCCGCCGAGCACGGCCGCGACGAAGGCCTTCAGGCCCAGCATCGCGCCCATCATCGGGGACACCTGCGGATAGGAAACGCAGTACATCAGCGATGCGACGGCGGCGAGGCCCGAACCGATGGCGAACGTGAGCGTGATGGTGGAGTTCACGTTGATGCCCATCAGGATCGACGGCCTCCTTGTCTTCGGAGACGGCGCGCATGGCCTTGCCCTGCTTGGTGTATGTGACGAACAGCTGCAGCGCGACCATGATGATCACGCCGAGCACGATGGTGATGATGGTCGCGCCGTCGATCTTCAGTTTGCCGATCGCCAGCGTCGGAATCTGGATGATGGTGGGCACGGTCTGGTAGTCGGCGCCGAAGATGGCCTGGGAGCCGTTCTCCAACAGAAGGCTCATTGCGATTGCGGTGATGAGGGCCGTCATGCTGTTGCCCTTTTCACGAACCGGCTTGTATGCGGCCCTCTCCACGATGACGCCCACCGCCACGCACATGAGGATCGCGGGGATGACGGCCACCCATGCGGGCAGGCCGAATGCGACGATCGCCGGAATGGTAAGCATCAGCACGTAGGAGCCGACCATGATGAAATCGCCGTGTGCGAAGTTGATCAAACGAATGATGCCGTACACCATGGTGTAGCCGAGTGCCACGAGCGAGTACACGCTGCCGATCTTCAGACCGTTGAACAGCTGGCTGATGAACATGATGATCTGATCGCCCATCATTCCTCCTTTCAAAAGTTGATGATGCCGGACTTTTGACATAACCGTCCGGCTTGGCCGCTGAAGAAGCCCAGCGGCTGAATATGGTTATTTTCGTCTTGATACGCGAAAGGGAGAGAACCGGTTTCCCGGCCCCCTCCTCTTCACAGATTCAGGCCTTCAGGCAAGCGACGCTCACTTGGCAGGCTGAATGGTGGTCTTGTACTGCGGCTTGCCGTCCTTGAGCTCAAGCACGACGACGGACTTCTTCGGGGAGCCCTTCTTGTCGAGCGTGAAGTTGCCGGTCACGCCTTCGAAGCTCATGCCGGCGATGGCGTTGCGCACGCCTTCGCGGGTGGCGTTCTTGCCGGCCTTCTCGATGGCCCGCTTCATCATGTACACGGAGTCGTAGCCCAGTGCGGTGAAGGTGTTCGGATCGGCGTTCTTGTTGGCCTTCTTGTAGGACTTGATGAAGTCCTGCACCTTGGCGTTGGAGGTGTCGTCCGGAGAGTAGTGGGTGGTGTAGAGCACCTTGTTGTACAGCGACTTGTCGTCGGTCATCTTCAGGCCGTCGTAGCCGTCAGGGCCCATCACATAGCCCTTGTAGCCGACGGAGCGGGCCTGCGGGATGATGTACGGGCCAGCGACGGAGTAGTAGTACGGAGCGTACAGGGACTCGGCGCCAGCGGCCTGGATCTTCTGCAGCTGGGAGGAGTACTCGGTGTCGTCGGCGCTGGAGGAGTTCTCTTCGGCCACGACGTCAAGGCCGGCCTTCTTGGCGGCAGCGGCGAAGGCCTTGCCCACGCCGGAGGAGTACGGATCGCCGGTGCCGTACAGCACGGCGACCTTCTTGACCTTCAGGGTCTCGGCTGCGAACTTGGCAGCGATCTCACCCTGGTAGGAGTCCTTGAAGCAGGTGCGGAACATGTAGCCACCGGTCTCGATGGAGTCGGAGGTGGCGGCCGGTGCGATGGCCGGCAGCTTGGACTGGTCGGCCAGCGGAGCCACTGCCGCGGTGGTGGAGGAGATGGTCGGGCCGACCACGCCGAGCACGCTGTTGTCGCCGGCGAGCTTGTTGAAGGCGTTGGAGGCTTCGGTGGCGTCGCCCTTGTCGTCCATGGACTCGAGCTTGACCTTCTTGCCGTTGATGCCGCCCTTGGCGTTGATCTCATCCACAGCCAGCTTGAAGCCGGCGACCTCGGCCTCGCCGTATGCGGCGGCGGTGCCGGAGTTGGTGGTGACGGAGCCCAGCGTGATGGTATCGCTGTTGGCCGCGCTACCGTTGGAGCTGCTGGAATCGTCCATGCTGCCGCCGGAGCAGGCAGCGAGGGACATCGACATTGCGCCTGCCGCGATCAGGGCGACGCACTTGACGGAGAACTTCGCGTTCATTCCGTTCTTCCTCTTTTCTTGAAAACGCTGCACATTCCTTTCAACGCGCACCTTGGAAAAATCATGTTCATCTCAACCCCCGTGCGCGGAACCACGGCGACCACTCATGACGGACGCCCGTTCTCTCTCTGTGCATTCCGATTGTTCTTTATAGCCTGACGGACGGCGGCCTGCATAAAATGTTCTTATAGTGAGACTCAACTTCTGGTTATATCCCCGTCAGCATGGCGCAAAAGAATATAAGTTACTGTGCCGGCTGTTTTTCCGCCGTCAGATAACGTGGCCGTCCGGTGTAGTCGTTATGCACGGTAACGTCGACGAAGCCGCAGGTTCGTGCGAAGGCGGCAAGCCGCTCCCCCTGCGTGATGTCGTGCTCCATCACCATAAGTCCACCCGCACGAAGCAGTTTCGCCGCGCGTGCGATGATGCGTTCCGGAATGAGCGTGCCATCCGCCGAACCACCGTATAGCGCCAGATCGGGATCATAATCGCGCACTTCCGGCTGTTCGGGAATGTCGGCAAGCGGCACGTACGGCGGATTGGTGAGCACGATGTCGATGGTGCCGTCAAGTTGGCTTAGCGTCGGCATTTGCGTGGCGTCGGCGATGTCCAGATGATAATTGCCGGCGATTGCGGAATACCGTTTCGCGGTCTCGTCGAAGTTGCGCCGCGTCCACTCGGCGGTCGTAGCGCTTTTCTCGACGGCCCACACCTCGCTGCCCGGCACTTCCGAAGCGAAGGCGAGGCCGATCGCACCGCTGCCGGCGCACAGATCGACCACTTTGGCGCGGTACATGCCGCTTCTGGTGGCCCAGTCGACGCCTTCCTGCACGACCAGTTCGGTTTCCGGACGTGGAATGAACACGCCTGGACCGACTTTCAAATCAAGGTAGCGAAACGGCGCATGGCCGGTGATGTGCTGCAACGGCTCGCGTTTGACACGACGGGCCAGCATGGTCTGGAAACGTTCCATCGCCGGTTCCGCGTCTTCTTTTTCGGCCAGACGTTCGACGCCATCGCCCATGAGCATGGCCTTGTCCACGTGCTGCAGGTCCGTATGGAACGCTTCGGCGAGCAGCAGTTTGGCGTCGTGCTGCGGAGTGTCGACGCCCGCCGCACGTAGTTCGTCCGCGGCGGAACGCACCGTTTCGAATACCGTCGCCACCCAATCGCCTTACTTCTGGTTGGCGAGACGATCGGCTTCGTCCGCCTGGATGTCGCTGTCGATCACGGCCTGCAGATCGCCGTCAAGCACGGCGTCGAGGTTGTACGCCTTGTAGTTCGTGCGATGGTCTACGATGCGGTTTTCCGGGAAGTTGTACGTGCGGATACGTTCCGAACGGTCCAGCGAGCGCACCTGGGAATGGCGCATATCGGCGGCCTCGGCGGCCTCCTGCTCGTGTTTCATGGCCAGCAGGCGGCTCTTCAGAACGCGCAGCGCCGCCGCGCGGTTCTGGATCTGGCTCTTCTCGTCCTGCATGTTCACGGTGATGCCGGTGGGGATGTGCGTCATGCGGACCGCGGAATACGTGGTGTTCACGGACTGTCCGCCGGGGCCGGAGCTCATGAAGATGTCGATTTTGAGGTCTTTCGGATCGATTTCGATCTCATCGTCGTCCTCGTCGGCTTCCGGGAAGACGATCACGCCGGCGGCGGAAGTCTGGATACGTCCCTGCGATTCGGTGACGGGGATGCGCTGCACGCGGTGCACGCCGCCTTCGTACTTGAGGGAAGCCCACACGCCGTCCTCCGGCGCCGGAGTGCCTTTGGCGCGGATGGCCAGCTGCACGTCCTTGACGCCACCCAGCTCGGTGGTGTTCTCGCTTTGCACGGTGACCGACCAGCCGCGCTTTTCCGCGTATCGCATGTACATACGCAGCAGGTCGCCGGCGAACAGCGCCGCTTCCTCGCCACCGGTGCCGGCCTTGATCTCCATGATCGTGTCACGCGCGTCATCGGGGTCACGCGGAATCAGCGCGGTGCGCAGCTTCTCTTCGGCTGCGGGCAGCTCGCCTTCCAACCGCTTGGCCTCTTCGGCGAAATCGGGATCTTCGGACGCCATCTCGCGGGCCGCCTCCAGATCGTCCTTCACCTGCTTGTATGCGGTGTAGGCGGAGACGATGGCACCCAGTTCGGCGTGGCGCCGACCCAGCTTGCGCATCTTGTCGGGATTGGATGCGACCTCCGGCTCGGCCATCTGCTGTTCGATATTGTGGTATTCCTCAAGCGCGGTGACGGCCGCGGGGAATTGTTCGTCTGCCAATGTACGCCTTTTCTTCGTATCTGCGCTTCAGCGGAATCACTCGTCGCTGAACCTTACTCAACCTGTCCATCATATAAGGTGGCGCGGAAGTGCGGTCGTCGGAGGTAGGCGACGGCACGTCGGTAACGAAAAACGCCAGCCCACGAATGGACTGGCGTTTTCATTGCCTAAGCAATAAGACTCACTTGGCCTTCTTGCCGTAACGCTTCTCGAAGCGAGCCACGCGGCCACCGGTGTCGAGGATCTTCTGCTTGCCGGTGTAGAACGGGTGGCAGTTGGAGCACACGTCGACGGTCATGTGATCGCCGTTGTAGGTGGAACGGGTGACGAAGGTGTTGCCGCAAGAGCAGGTGACCTGCACTGCGTGGTAATCAGGATGGATACCCTGCTTCATAGTTTGTCTCCTAGAGATTCGGGGGACCCGGGTCGCATTGCCCCGATGGCAAGGCGTGAACCGGATAACCTTATGGAGTGTAGGCGATGGCCGGGACACGGTATGCGCCGTCACACGCAGGGCGTACGGACTGCAATCCGCGGATATGCAAAAGACCCGCCGCTTCCGGCAGGTCCGCATGTGCCCTCGCTGGGACTTGAACCCAGGACAAACACCTTATAAGGGTGCTGCTCTAACCAACTGAGCTACGAGGGCAACGGGAGGAAGTATACCCCGACCTCTGCCCGATTGCGGCAGCGTCGACAGATGACCATTGGAAGACCGACGGCAACACGCCAGCAAATCGTTATTTATAAGTTTATAAATAACGTACTAACCTATTAATTAAATCAATGGACGATATACCCATACAGTACACCTCGTCACAGCCATTTCACCGACGAAAGGACACCCATGCGCTACGGTCATTTCGATGATGCCGCAAAGGAATACGTGATTGAAACCCCGGCGACCCCCCTGCCGTGGATCAACTACCTTGGCAACAAGGACTTCTTCTCGCTGATTTCCAACACCGGCGGCGGCTACAGCTTCTACAAGGACGCCAAACTACGCCGCGTCACCCGCTACCGGTATAACAACGTGCCGGCAGACAACGGCTCCCGCTGCTATTACCTGAGCCTGATGGACTCCGATTCCGCCGATGCCAAGCCGGTCGAAACCTGGTCGCCGACCTTCCTTCCGTGCAAGACCCCGCTTGATTCCTACAAGTGCCGTCAAGGCATCGGCTACACCGTGTTCGAAGCTTCCAAGCGAGGCATCGAATCCAAGCTCACCGCCTTCGTGCCGCTGCACACCAATGCGGAAATCAATCGGCTCGACGTGACGAACACCACCGACGAGCCGGCCGTCATCGACGTGACCGGCTCCGTGGAATGGTGCCTGTGGAATGCCGTGGACGACTCGTCCAACTTCCAGCGCAACCTGTCCACCGGCGAGGTGGAGATCGAACGCGAAACCGATGCCACGCTGCTGTACCACAAGACCGAATTCAAGGAGCGCCGCAACCATTACGCGTTCTACGGCGTCAACGCGCCCGTCGTCGGTTTCGACACCAGCCGCGACGAGTTCCTCGGCCAGTTCAACGGCTGGGACACCCCGCAGGTCATCGCCGAAGGCAAGGCTCACGATTCCGTGGCGCACGGCTGGTTCCCGATCGCCGCCAACCGCGTGCGTCTGGAACTCCAGCCGGGCGAAACCGCATCGCTCGTGTTCATGCTGGGCTATATCGAAGTGGCCAAGGACCAGAAATGGGAGGATCCGAACGATCCGGCCAAGGTCGGCATCATAAACAAGAAGCCGGCCCATGAGCTGTTCCGCCGTTTCGCCACCGTCGAACAGGTCGAAGCCGCCTTGAAGGAGCTCAACTCCTACTGGTCCGAACTGCTGACCACCTACAGCGTCGATTCCGGCGACGAAAAGCTGGACCGTATGGTCAATATCTGGCACCAGTACCAGTGCATGGTGACGTTCAATATGTCCCGTTCCGCCTCCTACTACGAGTCGGGCATGAGACGCGGCATGGGCTTCCGCGATTCCAACCAGGACCTGCTTGGCTTCGTGCATCTCATTCCGGAACGCGCACGCGAGCGCATCATCGACATCGCCTCCACCCAAATGGAGGACGGTTCCGCATGGCACCAGTACCAGCCGCTCACCAAGAAGGGCAATGCGGACATCGGTGGCGGCTTCAATGATGATCCGCTGTGGCTCGTGGCCGGCGTGTACGCGTATCTCGCCGAAACCGGCGACGTGAGCATTCTGACCGAACCGGTGCCGTTCAACAACGTCGAGGGCTCCGAACAGCCGCTACTTGAGCACTTGCGCCGTTCAGTGAACTTCACCATTACGCATAAGGGCCCCATGGCATTCCGCTCATCGGCCGCGCCGACTGGAATGATTGTCTGAACCTCAACTGTTTCTCCGATACTCCGGGCGAAAGCTTCCAGACCGTGGAGAACAACGACACCGGCGTCGCCGAATCCGTGTTCATCGGCGGCATGTTCGTGCTGTACGGCAGCCAATATGCCGACATCCTCGAGCATTATGGACGTCTGGCCGGCATGTCCGACGCCGAAATCGCGTCCGAGGCGGCCAGCGTGCGCGCCGAAATCGGCCAGGTTTCCAAGGCCGTCAAAACCGCCGGCTGGGACGGCGAATGGTTCGTGCGCGCCTACGACGCCTACTCGCGCAAGGTCGGCACGCATGAGGACACCGAAGGCCAGATCTACATCGAACCGCAGGGCATGTGCGTGATGGCCGGCATCGGCCTCGATGACGGCAAGGCGCAGCAGGCGCTGAAGTCCGTCAAGGAACGCCTGACCTGCGATTGGGGCACCGCCATCCTCGCACCCGCCTACTCCACCTACCGCATCGAATTGGGCGAAATCTCCTCCTATCCGCGCGGATACAAGGAAAACGGCGGCATCTTCTGCCACAACAACCCGTGGATCTCCATCGCCAACGCCATCGCCGGCAATGACGACGAGGCATTCGCCGTCTACCAGCGCAACTGCCCGGCGTATGTCGAGGACAAGTCCGACGTGCGCAAGGTGGAACCGTACGTCTACTGCCAGATGGTGGCCGGTCCCGAGGCAGCGACCCCGGGCGAGGGCAAGAACTCCTGGCTGACCGGCACCGCCGCGTGGACGTTCGTGGACGTGTCGCAGTATCTGCTGGGCGTGCGACCGACGCTCGACGGCCTGGCCATCGAACCGCATCTGCCGGAACGGTTCGACCAGCTGACCGTGACGCGCGTGTTCCGCGGCGTGACCTACCGCATCGCCATGAAGCGCACCGGCGAGCGCACGGTGAGCGTCGACGGAGCGAAGATTGGCGGTAATGTGGTTCCCGCTTTGAGCGATGCCAAATCCGTCGATGTCGAGGTCACGTTCTGATGTGAGCATCAGAACGTGCTCACAAACGGGGCGGGCCTACACTCTCCTCAACATGAACATGGATTGCCGGAGCATCTTGCATATAGGTTGTTCCGGCGATCCTCCATCGGTTTCCTGCAACCTTGTGGAAGGCAGGAACCGATCAGAACAGTGCGAATCCGTGTGCCGCATAGAAGGCCGCATGGATTCGCACACACAATCCGTCTAAGGTAGCGATATGCAGTATTGTGAAGACATCATCACCGGCATCGATGGCAGTGAGGCCACGTTCGTCCGGTACGTTCTCGACAACAGCGAGGAGATCGATCCCAAACGTCAACGCCCCAGCGTTCTGGTGATTCCGGGCGGCGGCTATGCCATGACCTCCGACCGCGAGGCCGAACCGATCGCCATGCAGTTCCTCGCGGCCGGATGCAACGCGTTTGTGCTGCGCTATTCCGTCGCGCCATCCGTCTTCCCCACGGCTTTGCTGGAAGCCGCGGAAGCAGTGCAGCGCATACGCGCGCATGCGGACGACTGGCATTGCGACCCCAGTAAGATCGCGGTAATCGGATTTTCCGCAGGCGGTCATCTTGCGGCCAATCTTGCGACCACGGCGGGTGACGACACCATGCGGGCACATGGCTATGACCCTGACGCGGTGCGCCCGAACGCATTGATGCTCGGCTACCCGGTGATCACTTCAGGCCCGCTCGCGCATCGTGGCAGCTTCGACTGTCTGCTTGGCGACAACAGCGATAATCAGGTGGCGTTGGACGCGGTGTCCATCGAACGGCATATCGACGCGAAGACGCCGCCCGTATTCGTATGGCATACCATCACCGACGATTGCGTACCGGTCGAGAACACGCTGATGTTGGTCGATGCCTGCAAGAAGGCCGGCGTGCCGGTCGAGGCGCATCTGTTCCCCCAAGGCGGGCATGGTCTGGCGCTTGGCACTGCGGAAACGGCGTGGCAGGGGGTTAATGGCATCGAGCCATGCGTCCAGCAATGGCCGGTGTTGGCCAACGCGTGGCTACGGCGACTCTTCGCCTAGAGGCCAGAGGGCGTAATAGTATTGGATGGTTTTATGAGGGACACGATGAGCAGGGGTGTAAGGAGCTGGCTATGAGCGTCGCGGCATGGGATGGATTCCTGAATGACCAGAGCAACTGGCCGGCCGCCTCACGCATCGGCAACGCTACGGGGGCCACTACCGCCAGGGACACGCTGGGCGACAAGACCTTTCGTCAAACGCAAGCGTATGAGTCAGGAGGAACGCCACCTGCAAATCCTGCAGGCCGCCGTCAAAATCATCGCCACCAAGGGGTTCTGGGGCATGTCGTTGCAGAACATCTCCGACGAGCTGGGCATCACCGAGGCGGCGTTGTACCATTACATCTCCTCGAAGGACGATCTGCTCAACATGGTGCTGTCGGAATGCTACGACACCATCGATGCCGACGAATACAACGCGGTGACGGCCGCCATCGTCGACGCCGACGGGCACCGCGTCTACTACTACCCGCGCTATTGCCTGAACATCGTGCTGTACAATCTGCAGCGCCCCGAGCTCGTGCAGCTGTATTCGGTGCTGAACGGCGAGGCGCTGAACCCCTCGCACCCGGCCCACGATTTCTTCATCGGCCGCCATTTGCGCCAATGGGAGATGATTTGCTCGATGAACTGGCTGCTGCCGCCGGACGTGGACGAGGAACGGTTCTACGACCTGTACACCCTGGCGATGAGCGCCATGGACGGTCTGCAGTACCGTTGGCTGGGTGACAATTCGATGAATCTGCTGGAGCAATGGATGAGCATCTCCGACATCATCTTCCCCCTGATAGCGAATGGCAGGGCTTCCGCGACCCCTCGGAGCACGACCCGAAGAACGAATCCTGCCTGCTGCCGCTTACCTTGTCGGCACGGCAGTAGCTCTGACCCCGAAGATCAGCAGAGCATTACAGCGGAAGATCGATATCGACCGCCCACCGCTCTTGTGCATATTCGCCATCGGCGGGGCCGTTCACGGGAAGCGGACCCGCCGATTTTCGTATCGGAAGCATCCGCGACTAGCGGATCGGCACCTTCTCCATGCCTTCGACCTCGGTTTCGAAGGCGTAGTAGGCTCCGATCAGACCGGCGTTGTTGGTGTGCCGGCAGCGCTTGACAACCGTGTGGAAATCGCTCCACTGCGGGATCTTGTCGAGCGCCGCATTGACCAGCGGCAGCAATTGCTGTTCACGGCAGATGCCACCGCCCAGCAGCACGCATTCGGGGTCGGCCACGGCGACGATGTTGAAAATGCCGATGGCAAGATAGTCGATCCACCGGTCCACGATCTTGCGCACACGCGGCTCATCGAGACGATGGAACAGGGTGGCCGGCACGATGGAGCCTGTCGGCACGTCGAATTCCTTGGCGTACTCCTCCGCCAGCACGATGGTCGACAGGTAATCCTGCATGGTGTGGAATCCACCGGTCTCATAGTTCGGGATCATCATGCCCAGCTCGCCTGCACGCCAATCCTTGCCTCGGCGGATCCTGCCGTCCAGGAACAACGCACCGCCCACACCGCTGTCGATGGTGATCAGCGCAAAATCGTCGAGTTTGACGGCGTTGCCGCTCAGCTTCTCCGCCATTGCCGCGCAGTTGGCGTCGTTCTCCATCCATGTGGGGATCGGGTCGTCAAGATAGCCCTGCAGTTTTCTGCCGATTTCATGGCCGTACAGTATGCTTAGCGCGCCGGCGGTAACGGCGACCTGCTTCTCCGTGTCGATGAAGCCGGGCACGCTTATGGCGATGCCGTCAAGAGGGGCACGCTGCTTGAAACAATATGCGCGAGCGCCTGGTAGAAGGGGCTCCTCGCCGTCGACCGGAGTCGCGATAGTACCCGGAATGCCCATGCGCCCGTCCTCGAACACCACGTATCGGGTGAAGAACGTTCCGATTTCGAACGCAAGGATGCGCTTCTTTGCAGTCATATCGTTATTCTAACCCATCTTTAATAAAATCCTGCCTTGTACAGTATAGCGTTCCGCCCATACTTAAGCGCTTCCGCCCCATCCCCCCGATACGCTCAGCGAACACCCCTTTGCGTACCACCAATGCAATGGCGGAATCGAAGTGCGTCATAGCATATTCGTCTGCCATTGTGCAACATATGCCATAACAACTTGTCAATATTTATCGATACGGTTGCCTATTGGAGGCTCTTGCAATACACGCTTTTATGACTCCCGCCGCTTACGGCGGGCAGCCCCCTAGATGCCCCCATCAATGACGTTTTCCACGTCGCGCGAAGACAGGAGAAATAGATGAGAAACAAGGCAATCGCATGCCTTGGCGCAATCGTCGCTTGCGCAACGGCTCTCGCCGGAATCCCGGCCACCGCCATGGCGGACGACTCCGCCGGCCTGACTCCCCAATACACCTACAATTCCCAGAACGATAACGGCATGACCTTCGAAAAGGTCAGCCACGCCGATCAGGGCCTGAGCCAGGCCGATGGCGTGGTCGATTACACCGGCGACGGCACCATCGCCCCCTATACCGCCGGCCTGAGCACCACCGGCAACGGCGACCGCGGCCAGTCCTACAGCTATGCGGCAGCATCCTCCGGCGACTGGGTCTACATCGGCACCATGTACGGCGGCCTCGGCGTGCAGGCCATTCTGAACCGCGATATGACAAGCCTCGGCCTGACCTCCAAGCAGGCCACCGCACTCATCCAGACCATGTACGCGGGCAACATGTACCTTGGCGAACCCGACGGCAAGAGCGCCGGCGGCATGCTGTTCAAGTTCAATGTGAAGACCGGCAAGACCAAGATCCTCATGTCCAAGAGCACCGGCATCGACGGAGGCAAGGGCGTGATCCCGACCTTCCGCAGCGCCTTCAAGATGAACGGCAAGCTGTACTTCGAGGGCATGGTCATGGACACCAACAACAAGGATCTCACCCAGCAGGAGATCCAGACCGCCATGGCCTATCAAAACGGATTCCCGTGCATCTACGAAGTCGACCCGGCCAACAACGACAAGCTCACCAAGGTGTATGACAGCGTCGACGTGGATGGCTTCCGTTCCCTGGTCAAGGGCAACGTGTTCACCTCCACCCGTGCCATCGGCTCCTTCGGCAATACGCTGATCGCCGGCGACCTCAAGCCGACCGCGGACGGCAAGGGCAAGGCGCTGCTTGTGGCATCCAAGACCCCGTCCGATCCGAACTCCTACAAAGTGATCGCCGACATGGCGAGCTTCGACAACCTGCCCGCCATCCACCGACAGGATGTCAACGGCGGCGGCGGTATCTATCAGGTGCAGGAGTTCAACGGCAAGCTGTACGTCGTGGTCTGCACCGGCGACACCAGCACCCTGAACGAAGAGACCGGAACCATGCGCTCCTTCGCCATTTACGTGGGCGAGAACAAGGGCGATTCCACCAACAAGGCCGATTGGACCTGGCGTCCGCTCGTAGGCGACACCGCCAAGGGCGCCAAGTACTACTACGGTCTTGACAAAAGCCGTGTGAGCGCCGGCGCCTGCACCCTGCAGGTCTACGGCGACCACTTGTACATCGGCGACTACAACGACGTGTCCAGCGCACTGCAGGGCTTCGTCACCAAAAGCAACTTCGTAACCCAAGCCACCAACCTCGAACAGTCCGTCAACCTATACCGCATGGACAAGAACGAGAACGTCGAGATGCTCGTGGGCGACAAGAACGACACCTTCCCCGAAGGGCGGTTCCACCGGTCTGGGCAGCGGCTACGACAACCACATGAACCAATACACCTGGCAGACCACCGTTCACGAGGGCAAGATGTACCTGTCCACCATGAACACCACCACCTTGCTGGAACCGATCGCACAGTTCACCAACGGTGACATTCTCAACATGAACGAGAAGGATTGGAACAACACCGTCCACTACCTGCGCGTGTTCCTGCGCCTGCTGTGGGGCATGGGCCCGACCGACCCGGCTTCCGCCATCGCCACGCAGAGCAACGATCAGAACGCCAAGGTGACCACCCAGACCATGCCGTCCACCGACAATCCGGAGGCGCTGGTCGACTGGGCCCGCATCCAGGCCGGCAAGGACGCCTCCGCCGCGCAGCCGCAGACCACCGACGCCAAGTCCGTCTCGTCCGCCAAGCCGATCAGCCTGACCGCCGCCCAGACCAAGGAACTGGTCGACGGCATCAAGGACGGCAGCATCGTTCCGGGCAGCCTGGCAGCCTCCGGCTCCTCCGATGAGGCCTCGCAGCTCTTCGACATCAACAACGAGCTGGACAACCTCGGCTCCCAGCTGTCCGACAAGGGCTCCGCCGATTTCGCCAACAACTACGGCGAAGTCACGGACGCGTTCTTCAGCATCGCCGACATCATTCCCGACAAGTTCAAGGGCCTGTACGAGATGCTGGTCAAGCTGACCAGCAAGGCCAACCTCAAGGCCTACGCCAAGTCCCTGCCGTACCTGGCCAAGTCCAAGCGCGGCTTCAACCTGTTCGAGATCACCGACCGTTCCGCCGCGAATGAGGGCGTGACCGTCGGCACCGTTACCGACAACGGCTTCGGCGACCCGTTCAACCACGGTCTGCGCATCTTCTGCGACACCGACGACTACATGGTGGTCGGCACCGCGAACCCGTTCTACGGTACCCAGCTGTGGCGCGTGCGCAATACGCAGTACGCCGTGAACGTCTCCGCGACCGAAGGCGGCTCCGCCTCCGCGGATGTCGAGCGCGCGGCCAAGGGCAGCAAGGTCACGCTGACGGCCACCGCGAACAAGGGCTACCACTTCAAAGAGTGGAACGTGCTGAAGGGCAACGTCTCCATCGAGAACAACGCCTTCGAGATGCCTGACGGCAGCGTCTCCATCCAGGCTGTGTTCGAAAAGGACGCTGTTGAACCGACGACGCCAACGACCCCGGCAAAGCCTGCCACAGACACGAAGCCATCCACAACACCGACCGGTGTCACGTCCACCCCTTCGACCGGCTCCTCCGTGCTCGGCATGGCGGTCGCCGCGGCTGTGGCACTGATTGCAGGCGCCGCGATTCTGCTGAAGAAGAAGCAGGCGTGATGATGACCGGCGGTGTGATCGCAGCCACCCGATGAACGCGGAACGGCGCCATACCACCGGTTCCTGACGAAGAAGGCCGATGTCCATCAAGGGCATCGGCCTTCTTCATATTCGGCTTCGTCGAGTGGAGTCGTTCCGCTCCGTCTAACGTGGTCTACAGCATTGCGATCACCGCAACGCAATCACATCCACGCCATACGGCTTAAGCTCGATCAGATCGTTGATGACGGTGCCGGTCAGCAGCTCCGTGCCACCGTTGAGTTCGCTGAGGCACAGACGCTTGTCGGCGGCGCTGTTGTTGATGAGGAACGCGTAGCGGGTGCCGCCATCGCCATAGCGCACGGACAGGCTGACATCCTCCGGGGTATCAAGCGACTTCAGATCCAGCTCCTTGATGATCGGAGCCATGAACGCGCTCATGCCGGTCTCGTCCAACGGAGTGCCCACAAAATAGGCTTTGCCCTTGCCATACGCATTGACGGTGAGCGCGGAATGCCCAGCATAGAATTCGTCGCCGCCGTACGTAGCAAGACGCTCGGCACCTTCGCGATGAATAATGCTCGCCACGATCTCGCCCTTGGCATCAACCGTGCCGCCATGCACTTCGATGGTTTCGCCCGGCGCAAGCGCATCGATCTCTTCGACCCATACGCCCATAAGCCTGCGCAGCTTGCCCGGGTAGCCGCCTGGCACCACCAGATCATGCTCATCATGGATGCCGGCCATATAGCCGGTGATGAAGGTGCCACCATCCGCCACATAGGCTTCCAACGTTTCAGCCACACCAGGCAACACGGTAATCAGCGCCGGGGCGATGGCCAGATCATACTGGCTGAGCCGCGCAAGAGGCGTGGTGCTGGCGATCATATCCACCGGCACATTGCGACGCCACAACGCACGGTAGAAGCGATGAACCTCATTGGGATAGTTGAAGCCGGTGGTCGGGCCGACACAGCCTTCAAGCGACCAGTAGCTCTGCCAGTCGAACATGATGGCTACACGGGATTCGATGCGCGAGCCCATGATCCGCCTGCCGATGCGGTCCAGTTCCTCACCCAAGGCCGCGGTCTCCTTGAACACGCGGGACTCCTCGGTGCCGTCATGCGCGATGACCGCGCCATGGAATCGCTCGCAGCCGCCAAGGGACTGCTTCATCTGGAAGAACCGCACGGTGTCGGCGCCATGGGCCACGGCCTGCCAGCTGAGCTTACGCACTTCCCCCGGCTGCTTGACCTTGCAGAACGGGAACCAGTTCTGCTGGTTCGGGGTCTGCTCCATCAGCATGAACGGCTTGTTGCCGCCGATGCCGCGCATCAGGTCGTGGCACATGGCGGTGAAGCTCGGCGGGGTGTCCATGCCCGGATAGTTGTCCCAGCTGACCACGTCCATCTCCTTGGCCCACTCGAAGTAGTCGAGATCCTTGAACGTGCCCATGAGGTTCGTGGTGATCGGCGTGGTCGCGTCGTATTCGCGGATCGCGTCGCGCTCGTTCGTATAGCAGGCCAACTGCGCCTGGCTTTGGAAGCGGCGATAGTCCATCTGCAGCCCGGACACCACGCATTTGGCGTCGCTGATGCCGTCGCCGTAGCCGACGGGCGGGCACCACGTCGCCCCAATCGTAGATGGTGTGGCTCCAGAAATTGGCGCACCACGCCTTGTTGAGCGCTTCGATGAGCTCGTCCTGGCCCTACGGCAGGCGCATGTCGGTGCGGTCGCGGCCTTCCAGATCATGTTCGTGGTCGAGTCCGCCGATGAAGACCACCGGATCTCCGGCGGCCGCGTACGCGCGGGCTTTTGCCACGGCCTCGTCACGCAGTTCGCGCGCGCGATTCACGTCTTTGGCATCGGAACCCTTGGAATTCTCAAGGCTTTCCTCCTGCCAGCTTTCGTCCTGGTTGATCTGTTTGGCGTCGTAGCCGAGCGCGTATTCGATTTCGACGTTGCCGCCGAGCTCGCCGTTGAGGCCGAGCAGCGGGGATACTTCGTGCAGCGCTTTGATGACGGCCGAGCCGCCGCCGTTGGAGTGGATGCGGTCGGCGTTGGCACCGATGACCAGCAGACGGGTCATGTTGCGTTCGTCGAGCGGCAGCAGGTGCGCGTCGTTTTTCAGCAGCACGATGGATTCGCGGGCGATGTCCAATGCCTTCGCCGCGTGGTCGAGCGTCGCGTAACGGCCTGGTTTGCGGCTTGCGTGCGCGTCGCCGAGCATGTGCAGCGCGTCCATGACGGCGATCACGCGTTCGACTTTCCCGTCGACGTCGCTTTCCTTGACGTCGCCGTCTTCCACGGCTTTCTTCAGCGGGTTGGCGAAGTAGTAATCGTCGAAATTCGGCGTGACGGACAGTTCGATATCCATGCCGACTTCGGCGCTGGCTTTGGTGTCGCGCACCGCGCTCCAGTCGGAAACGACGAAACCGTCGAAACCGTATTCGTCGCGCAGGATGTCGTCGAGCAGCTGCTTGTGTTCGCAGCATTTGGTGCCGTTGACGAGATTGTAGGCGCCCATGACGGAGAGCACGCCGCCGTCTTGTACCGCCGCTTCGAAGGCCGGCAGGTAGATTTCGCGTAATGCCCGCTCGCTTACGGTCTCGTCAACGTCCAATCGGTCGGTTTCCTGGCTGTTGACCGCGTAATGTTTCGCGCAGGCGGCCACGTCGGATTCCTGCACGCCTTGGATGTAGGCCACACCTTGCGCGGCGGTCAGGACCGGATCCTCGCTCATGTATTCGAAATTGCGTCCGCACAACGGACTGCGTTTGATGTTGATGGAAGGGCCGAGAATCACGTCCTTGCCTCGGCCTCGGGCTTCCTCCCCCAATACTTCACCGGTCATGCGGGCCAGGTCGGGGTTCCATGTGGAGGCGACCGCCGAGCCGGACGGCAGGTAGGTCACATAGTCACGGGTGTTGTACAGCGGCGCCCAATTGTCGTTATGCAGTTCGGCGCGCACGCCCATCGGACCATCATCCATCCTGAGCGGCGGAATGCCCAGTCGTTCGGCGTTGCCGTTGCGGAACAGGCCTGCGGCGTGCACAATGGCGATTTTCTCGTCCAGCGTGAGTTGCGCCGTCAGTTCCCTGGCTTTGGTTTTGTTGGCTTCAGTAATTACGGTCATGCGTTTTCTTTCGTTTCATTGCGATTCGACGGTGTGGAGATTCATCATCGAACGCGCTCCTCACGAAAGCATGGAGGAAAGTGGACATGGAAAAAGCGGAAAAGTTCCGACAGGCAAGAAGGAGACGACGACGTCCGTCGGAATATGCGGAACCGGAAGAGTTGCGGGGCGTCGGCCCGGTTCGAAGAGTCCGACGCCCCTTGTTGGTTATGTGATTAGGCGAGGCGTTCCGGCCGAAGCGAAAACGCTCCAGCCGGAACGCCAGGAATTACTTGGCCTGCTTGACGATGTCCTTGCGGGCCTGGATCAGGTCCTTGGCGTTCTGCTGGTCGACCTTGAGGACTTCCTTGTAGCCGAGGTTGTCGATCTTGGTGCGGGCTTCGTCAAGGGTCTTCTCGAACTTGCCCGCAGCGGTGATGGCCTGCCAGGAGGCGTTCACCGTTTCGGACTTGACGGAGCTGCGGGTGGCGGAAACCGTGGAATCCTCCTGTGGAGTGGTGTAGGACGCACCGGCTGCGATGGAGAGCTTGCCTGCCTTCTGCAGATAGTCGATGTCGTTGGTGGCGTTCTCCATGTGGGCGGACCAATCCTTGAACAGCTCGGTCTCATCCTGGTTGGACTTCCACAGCAGCGGGTTGTAGGCCTCGCCGGTGTTCGGGTCGATGTCGTTCTGAGACACGGCCTTGAAGTTCAGCTTAGAGTAGCCGTCATCGTAGCTGGAGCCGCCAAGCTTGGCGGAGACCTTCAGGTTGGCGTGGTCGCCGGTCATGGCCTGCTGGCCGAACTTGGTCAGGGTCGGGTTCTTGCCGTCCTTGTCGGTGGTGAAGCAGCCCAGATCCTTCGGGCAGGCGGCGCCACCGGAGTTGGAGGAAGAGGCGTAGATGCCTTCCGGAGAATACATCCAGTCGATGAACTTGGCCAGACGGGCCTTGTTCTTGGCCTTGGAGCCGATGGCCACGATGGTGGCGCCATCACCGTCAGGCTGGAAGCCGTCGGAATAGACCTTCATGTTCTCAAGCGGAGCCAGCATGAAGCCGACGCCTTTGGCCTTGTTCTCGTCGGAGTTCATACGCGGCTTGCCCAGCCAGCTCCAGATGGACAGCATGGTCTTGCCGTTGGTGACCTTGGTCCGCATGGTATCCCAGTCCTGGGTGGTGGAATCAGGATCGACCAGCCCCATGGATTCGGCCTTGTTCAGGAACTCCAGGGCCTGCTGGTAGATGCCGCCCTCCTTGGTGGCGGGCTGCACGTCCTTACCGTCGGCGGAGATGAACACGGAACCCTGGTTGGTGTAGCCGAACCAGCTGCAGATGGATGCGGCGTTCTGCATCACATCGCCGTCCCGATCCTTGAACAGTGACATGGCGTAGATGTCGTCCTTGCCGGTATCCTGGCGAGCCCTGTCCTGCATCTGCTTAAGCACATTGAGCAGACCGTCGAGATCCTTGATCTGCGGGTAGCCGATCTCCTTGTAGATATCCCAGCGGATGTACGGTGCGGCAGCCGACTCGTTGCCTTCGCTCGGGTCGGTCGGAGACTGGGAGGAGACACCCTGAGGAACACCCCACACGCCATCCTTGCCGGCCTGCTTGGCGATGGACTTGACCGCGGAATCGTACTTCTTGACATTCTTCATGCTGGAGTAGTACGGGGTCATGTCTTCGATGAGCTTGGCCTTGACCAGCTTGTTCAGACGCCCGTTGCCGGTACCGACAATCACCAGATCGCCAAGGTTGCCGGAAGCGGAGCGAGTATCGAACACGGTATCGCCGCCGGACACGTTCGGCGCGATGATGTTCAGCTTGATGTTGAACTTGTCTTTGACGATCTTGGCGAACCAGACGCTCTTTTGCAGACCCTGGCTGCTGGCCAGCGAGTCGAAGACCTCGACGGTCATTTCGGAACCGTCGTCCTTGGTGTCGGCACTGTTGCTGCCGCTGCCGCAGGCCGCGAGCGACAGCAGCGTAGCAGCCGCAACGCCAGCCGCAATCGCGCGGGTGGTGATTTTCTTCAGTTCTATGCGGAAACCTCCTTGTATTCCTTCTTCTGATATTCAGTTATGGGGAAAAGAATCGTTGTGTTGTTAATCAGCCTTTAACCGCGCCCAGCATCATGCCCTTGACGAAGAAGCGCTGGAAGAACGGGTAGGTGAACATGATCGGCAGCACCACGATGACGGAAACCGTCATACGGATCGAGGTCGGCGTCGCGGCGCTTGCCAGAGCGGCGACATTCGCCGAATTCGCCTTGGCCGCATTCGCCAGTGCGGACGCCTGGTTGATGTAGGTGTACAGCAGGTACTGCAGCGAGTAGAGCTTCGAATCGGTCATGTAGATCAGGGTGTCCTGGAAAGAGTTCCACTGGTTCACGGCCGAGAAGATGCCCACGGTCGCCAGAATCGGCGTGCACATCGGCAGGATGATGCGGGTGAACACGGTCAGCGTGCCGGCGCCGTCCATTTCAGCGGCTTCCTGCAGCGACGGCAGTGGCCGCAAAACCCTTGCCGCATCGGCGCTAAAGTATTGTTATTCCAACAAACTAAGTGCTCTTGGAGAGCTATTTATAATCTTATAAATAGGGCGTGTCGCACAATACGGCACAGTACTATCGGCAATAGCCGAACACATCATCGAGGAGGATTCATGCGGTTCAACATCAACGCGCCCTTCTGGCGTTTCATGGACACCCTGCTGCGTTTCGTCGGGCTTAATCTGGTCTACCTCATCACGCTGATCCCAAACGTCACCATCGGCCCGGCACGCGCGGCATTGTATTCCACAATGTTCGCCTATGACGAGCATGACGACATCCGCCTCGTCAAGGAATATCTCACCCGCTTCAAACGCGAGTTCAAACAGGGACTTGCGGCCTGGGTGCTCGTCGCCATCCTCGCCACCGCCATCCTCTTCGGCCTGTCGTTCTGGAAGGCGTGGGATACCAACGCCCCCTACATACCGCTGATCCTTCTGGTCATCGCCGCCGTGGTCGTGGCGCTGTTCGCCGAATACGCCGCACCGTTGCAGGCACGCTTCGCCAACACCACCGGCAGGCTCTTCTCGCTATCGGCGATGTTCCCCTGGCGAGCCTTCCCCTGCTCGCTCGTCCTCGTCATCATCGACGTACTCGCGGCCGGCCTGTCATATTTCGTACCGTTCATACGCGTTCTCGCCATCCTCTTCGGCATCGCCTGGGGGCGTATGCGAAATCCTCATTCTGCTGTGGGGCTTCAAACGGTATGGCGGAACGGGCAAAGTGGAGAATCCGCAATATGTCAATGCGCACGAGTGACGTTGCGGCGGCGCTCAGGAATCATGCTTTGCCGGTGATGAACGTCAGCGGATTGTCGATGAATTTGCGCAAGCCGACTTCCGCGGCACCGTACAACGCCGGATGGTCGGCCACCAACGGGATGGACACGCTCACCTGCATGTCCGACGCCCCCAAGACCTGCGATTCCAAACGGTTTTCGAGCGTTTCGTAGAAGAACGGCCCGAAATCGGTCCACCAACCGCCCAGCAGCACGGTATCGACATCGGCCAGATTCAGTGCGGAGCCGATGGCCGAGGCCAGCGCGTCGATGGCCCGTCCGACGGCCTCCACGGTCCGCACATCATGGGAATGCCATGCGTCCAACAGACGCTCCAGTGCCTCACCGCTCGAAGCCGCATTCTTTTCGGCCACTCCGGAAGCCTCGACCAGCGCGCGACGGCCAGCATACGTTTCCAAACATCCGCGTCGTCCGCATCCGCACAGCGGACCGTCCAAAGACACCGACACGTGACCGATCTCACCGGCGAAACCGTGGCTTCCCGACACGATCTCACCGTCACGGACGATCGCGCCGCCGATGCCGATATCGCACGACAGATACAGGAAGGAGTCGGCGCAATCCACGCCATCGAACACGTCCGCACGCGCACAGGCATATCCCGGAATCTGCGCGATGGCGGCCAGCTTCGCCTCATTGCACGGGGTAACGTCATACCCTCGCATAACGTCGAACGTGGTCAGATCGACATTCTCCCAACCGAGATTGCGGGCCATGAGCAGCCTCTTGTCGGAGGTGACCAAGCCCGGCAGCGCACACGAGACGCCCGCGATGATGCATCGTTTCGATTCCAGATCCTCAGCCATCGCCTTGGCCATGGCGTCAAGCTTGCCGAATACGACGTCCGGCTCGACGCCGCTCATGTCGGCATCCACCCATTCGTGCCTGAGTATGTCGTGGTTGATGTCCAAAGCCATGCAGCCATAGCCGTCGGTGTTGACCTGCATGCCGATGCCGCACACCTTGCCGCCTCCCAGCATCAACGGCGTGGACGGGCGCCCATAGCTGGCCGAGTTCTGCGGCTCACCCTCCTCGACGACGCCCGCATCGATCAGCAGCGACACCAACAACGACATCGTCGCCTTGGTCAGCCCGGTCTCCTTGGCAAGATCCGCTCGGCTCATCGGCCCGGAGGCACGCAGTAGCGTGTCGATCACCACGGAAAGATTGTGATTGCGCAGATCGTCCTGATTGATCCTGCGAAGAGATGCCATAGCCGTTCCCGTCCCTGCCCTGTTTGCCGTGTTGCCGCATCAGCATGAATTCCCCGAACCGATGTTCCAGAGCCTTTCCTGATGCTACACTACTATAGTATAGTTTATTCATCTAACTATTAACCGTGCGCCACCGGCGAACGGCACATGCAAGGAGGCAACACAAACTATGGCAAGGACTCTGGTTGCAGGCGTCGACACATCGACGCAGTCCTGCAAGGTACGCGTGACGGACGCCGAAACCGGCGAGCTTGTACGATTCGGGCAGGCCAAACACCCGAACGGCACATCCGTCGACCCCTCATACTGGTGGAGCGCATTCCAAGAGGCCGCCGAGCAGGCCGGCGGCCTGGACGACGTATCCGCGCTGGCCGTCGGCGGCCAGCAGCACGGCATGGTGATCCTCGACAACCAAGGCAATGTGATCCGCGATGCGATGCTGTGGAACGACACCAGTTCGGCGCCCCAGGCTGCGGCTCTGATCGAAAAGCTCGGCGCAGCGCCCGCACAAGACGGCGAGCCGGAAGACCCAATCGCCCGAGGCAAGCAGCGTTGGGTCAAGGCCGTAGGCTCCTCCCCCGTCGCCTCCTACACGCTGACCAAGGTGGCATGGGTGGCCGAGAACGAGCCCGAAAACGCCAAGAAAGTCGCCGCCATCTGCCTACCTCACGACTGGCTGAGCTGGCGCATCGCCGGTTACGGCCCGGTCACCGAAGGCGAGGACGCCCATCTTGAAGCCCTGTTCACCGACCGCTCCGACGCCTCCGGCACCATCTACTACGATGCCGCGTCGAACGAATACCGCCGCGACCTGATCGCCATGGTGCTCGAGGCCGCGGAAGGCGCCGAAGCCGCGCAATCGCACGCCGAGGCCATCGTGCTGCCCACCGTGCTGGGGCCGCGCGACGCCGCCCCCGTCAAGGCCGATCCGGCCATCGCCGGCAAGAACGTCGAAGGCGGCTGCCTGATCGCCCCCGGCGGCGGCGACAACGCCATGGCATCGCTGGGACTGGGCATGGCCGTCGGCGACGTGTCCATTTCCCTGGGCACCTCCGGCGTGGCCGCAGCCATCTCCGAGAACCCAACCTACGACCTGACCGGCGCCGTATCCGGCTTCGCCGACTGCACCGGGCACTACCTGCCGCTGGCCTGCACCATCAACGGTTCGCGCATCCTCGACGCCGGCCGCGCCGCCCTCGGCGTGGATTACGACGAACTGGCCAAGCTGGCCTTCGCCTCCAAGCCCGGCGCCAACGGCATCACCCTGGTGCCGTATTTCGACGGCGAACGCACGCCGAACCGCCCGAATGCCACCGCCACCTTCTCCGGCATGACTCTGGCCAACACCACACGCGAGAACCTGGCCCGCGCCTTCGTCGAAGGACTGCTGTGCTCCCAGCGCGACTGCCTGGAGCTCATCCGATCCCTGGGCGCAAGCATCACGCGCATTCTGCTCATCGGCGGCGGCGCGAAGTCCGAAGCTATCCGCACGCTGGCACCAAGCATTCTGGGCATGGACGTGACCCGACCCGCCACCGACGAATACGTGGCCATCGGCGCGGCCCGCCAGGCCGCCTGGGTGCTGTCCGGCGAAACCGAGCCTCCGGCATGGCAACTCACCATCGACGGCGTGGAGACCGGCGAACCGACCGAAGCCGTATACGAAGCCTACGCCAAGGCCCGCGGCTGATCCATCACCGCAGGAATTCAGGCATAGGGCCGGGAAGCTTCCCAACAATGGGGCTTCCCGGCCCTATGCTGATTCATGAACCATACTCATAGAAACGACAATATGAACGACAGCTTCCGTATGAGGCTTTACGCGCTCACCTGCATCGCATGGCTGGAGAAATCGATTTGCCGTCAACACACCCTATGAAACGTTTGCAAAACTACAGCAAACCTTCCACATCGGCGAAGGCAGGGTCATGTTCGGGAATCTCACGAATCACATGCGCTGGATTGCCCACGGCTATGACGTTCTCCGGAATGTCACGTGTCACCACGGACCCGGCGCCGATGATGGAATTCGACCCGATGGTCACCCCCGGCGTGACCGTCACATTGGCGCCGAACCACACGTTATCACCGATGGTCACGGCACTGGCATGCTCCCAGCCCGCCAGGCGGGTGGCGGCGTCCTTGGCATGGTTGGGTGTGGCGATGGTGCAGCGCGGACCGATCAGACAATCCTCACCGAGCGTCACATATCCGCCGCCGCACACCATGAAATCCTTGTTGAGGAACGTGCCGCGGCCAATGGTCAATCCGATGCCGTAGTCGACATTGAACGGCGGCGTGAACTGCACGCCCTCCCCCGCGTCCGGAACAAGCTCATGGAACAGACGATACGCCTCGTCCGGGTCATCGAAGAAGATGCGGTTGATCTTCGCGCAGGCGCGCATGGCCTCGCCTGTGAATTTCGGCAGCGACTTCGATTTGCGATATTGCGTCGGCTTGCCGGCGAACAGTTTGGTCAGATCCTCGTCGGACGCGATCAGCGCTTCCGTCTCCTGCGTCATATCCGTCTCCTTCATCACATTCCACCGCACTATAGTGAACGCTCACACCATACTATATTCACTTACTTGACCATGACGCATGAAACGTTACCCGGCGTATCGTGGCATCCACCGAACAGCATATATCGTTGACCATCAGGTCCGCATGCCGTCCACTCAGGCAATCCGGAACCGTTCGGATCACCTGTCGCCGCGAAATTCACCCAATATCGATTCATCGCATGGGACAAATCGTAATGCCAGCCTCGAAACGGCCGCCAGCTCGCAGGGAGCGTCCCGAACGAAAACCATAAATCGGACGAATGAAACGCACCGGCATCATCCCCCGGCATATCCACATCGAATCGATATCTGTATGGTTCCGAGCCGCCGCCTGACACCCATGCATCGATCATATCCAGATTGCCGCATTCACCCTCCGGATACGGAGTGCCATCAGGGCCCGGAACCATGAACTCGCCGGTCGTGTTCCCCACCAACAAATCACACGGAACGCGATGTCCCGCAATAAGCGCATCACGGTATTGCTCGACAAGGAATGTCCCATCGACGCAGGGAATCCAATTAGTCATCGGAGCCCATACGACATCATCACCCTGCCCAGACCAATCGCAAGCAGGAAAAGTCACCGCCGCCTCCAGCAGATCAGTCGCAGGAACAGAACGCGCCTCGGCAATCGATTCAACTTCCAGATACTTCAAAAAACGCGCTCCATTTCGCTGCGCATCCTCAAGAGACCACAGATGGCGATTGAACAGACCAGTTCCACCTCCAGACTGCATGATGACGCGTTGGAACAGACCATCGTTCATCGGCGAGACACTTTGCGCCAACGCGCTTGCGGCCCCTGCGGACTGGCCGAACACGGTAATGTTCGCAGGATCGCCACCAAACAAGGCAATATTGTCCTTTACCCACTGAATGCCCATCCGCTGGTCAAGAAATCCGAAATTCGCACAAGGCCGTCCATCAACCGCTTCCTTTTCCAACATGGCATGCGCGAAAAAACCAAACACATTCAACCGATAAGCAATGGAGACCACCACCACGCCCTGACGGGCCAGCTGCTCTCCATTGAACTCCTTCTCACAGGTAGATCCAGTCTGAAACGCTCCACCGTAAAGCCATACCATCACAGGCAGCCCATGCCCATCGCAACGGGAATCCGTACGAATCTCGGAACCACTGCCGCATCCACGCAAGGCCGGCGTCCAGATATTCAGATACAGACAATCCTCAGCCATCGGAGTGTCAGCGTCAATCTGCCATTCCCTGCCGTAGAACTCATCCGAGCCGGGCAGCGGCTGCATCGGCATCGGCGCGAAATCACCGGCTTCGAGCACGCCATCCCACGCTTCAGCAGGTTGTGGCTCACGCCAGCGTAACTCATCAACAGGCGGCTTGGCATATGGAATGCCCCGAAACACGGTGATCACAGGATCCGCATCGGAGAATCCGTCGACACGTCCTTGACGAATCATGACTTGTCTGCGCATGACTGCTCCTAATCAACCATGGGCAACGGCAGATGAAACGGCGGAAGCAGAACACCGTCCCCGTCGCAGATGAGACCGGATTCCGGGCTGTTGCTCCACGCATACCGCACCTCGTCCGGCATGCGCGACGGTATGCGCGCCACAATATCGCAACCATCCAGCCATGCCTCAGCCCGCACCGAAGTGGCGCAGTCGTGCCACAGGAAATCAATTTCTCGCGGAACGTCACCATCCAACGTCATCAGATGGCGATTCTGCGATTGCATCTGTTCGCCCATGGAATTCCGCCACACGCAGTGCATCCTCAACAATCCATCGTCCGCCTCTGCGGTTTCAACAACCGGCTGAGGCTGAGCCTGCTGGCCATACACAAAATCCATCGCGACATTGAATGCACGATCCGCGATGGTTTTCTTATCATGAGGATGCAAATCATTGCTTTCACCAGCATCAAGCGTCACCACCGCAGCCACGTGTTCAAGTTCGTCCGCCACTCTCCATTCCTGTTCTCGAATAAGCGGCCAACCACCATCCTCGATGGCGTCGATGCCGAATTTCGGAAGCTGGACGATCAGGAATGGCATATCCGGCTGATGCCACTTGCCACGCCACAATTCAATCATGGCTTTCAGCTCATCGCCATAACGCATGGCGTAGTCGCCGGTATTCGATTCGCCCTGATACCACAGCACGGCCCGCACCGCATATGGAAAACACGGGGCGAGCATGGCGTTGTACAGGCCGGTCGGCTTCCATCTGACGAAATCCTCGAATGGGCAATCGCGGTCGGCTTCGGCGGTCACGGCATACTGCCAAATGCCGGACAGGTCGAAGATATCGTCTCCGATGGTCAGTGTCATCCGTTTGCCGGGCGCCACACGGCCGCCGGGCCGTTCAACGACCAGACGCATGCGGATTTCGTTCGCGCCGGCGCGCAGCACGCCAGCTGCGACCGGATAGTCCCGCGGCTCATACACATTGCTTCGCCCACCGACCAACACACCGTTGACCCACGTATGGTCGGCATCATTCATGGTGCCCAGACGCAGTAGGGCGGGCTTCCCCGCATCCGACGGAGGCAGGAACACGGTTTTTCTCATGGTAATCTCGCCGCGGAAACCGGCAAGTCCGCGATCCTTGTACCATCCAGGCAGGCGTATGTCATGCCATGCCACGTCGCGCGGCTCGATGTTCTTGGATTCCGGACAGTCCCACGCGATCAATGGCAGCCATTCATGGTGGGCATCGGCCACAGCCTCGTATCCAAGCGCCTGGTACCACCGGTCCCGCTCGGCAACGGAATCGAGGCTTCTTTTCGACGCCACACCATCGCCAAGGTACGGTTCAAGACTGGCGAGCGCTTCGGGGAACGCTCGTAATGTGTCAATGTCCATCCAGGATTCGATCGGAGAGCCGCCCAATGAAATGTTCAACAGACCAACGGGCACACCGAGCCACTGGCGGATCCTGCGACCGAAAAAATATGCGAGCGCTGAGAAATCATCAAGCGTATCCGCATCACAGCCCTGCCAGAACGCACGGTCGTGATCGTCGCGAGGACCTTTGAAATCGTAATCGGGAATCACTTTGTACTGCCGCAGCAATGGATCGGGATCACGGTCCCACTCCTGTGGATAGTCGGCGCGCACCCAAGCCATAGGCAGTTCCATATTCGACTGCCCGGAGCACAGGAACACCTCTCCCGCATAGCACTGCCGTGAGATACGCTCCGCTCCGTCCTCGTAGCATATGGTCAGCTCGTACGGCCCTCCAGCTTCGATCGGACCATACGGCGCGTTCCAAGTTCCGTCGTCTTTCACCTGCACCATATGCCGCTCGTCAGCAAGCCGTGTCAATACGATGCGTCCGGGATCGCCGGTGCCCCAAATATGCATGTCCACACCGGCTTGCAGCACGCAGCCGTCGTCAAGTAGTTTCGGCAATCGCAAAGTCATCTCAGCATTCTCCCCATTGAGTCTGCGTTCATTTCACCAAATAACCGACGGGCGGCAGGAATGCGGCGAATCGCCGCCCGTCGGCATCGACTACCGGTTGTCGGGAAGCTCCCGATAATCGAAATAGTCGAATTCGGCTTTCGCGTCATAGCCAGACAGATCAACACAGGCGAGACCCACGAACGCGCCGGTGAAGAAGCCGCCGTAACGTTGGTTCACGTAATCGTCGGACAGGATCTTCGCATCGAGCTTGACCGGAATCTCGGTGAAATGTTCTCCGTCAAAGGAATATTCGTAGGAATAGTATTCCGTGCGGACCTTGGTGCGCAGCCATACCGCTTCGGCGTCTTCGGGCACTACGATGGCGTCATCCTTGAGGAACGACGTATATTGGTTGAAATCGTTCTGAGCCACTTCGATGACCCTTGCATGTCGTTTCTCATCCCAAGTGACAAACGCCCATGACCAGCATAGGTCATCGTAATAGTTGGTCAGGCCTGCCATCTGCATGTAGTTCTTCGGATCGAAACGCACCTTGGTCTCAGCGTCGAAATCGAATGCCTGCCAGCGACGAGCCACAAGGGACAGGTCAAACAGGTTGCACAGCGAGCCCTGACCACGCAATGCCAGTTTGCCGTCGCCCACCGTGCCCATGGCGTCGGTGAACGGGACGCGCAGGGTGTTCCAATTCGGTCCGAGTTCGTCGGATTCGAACTCGTCGCGCTCGTCGCGCGTCGCTGGGGCAACGGTCTCGATGGCGTCTTTCGGAGCGTCGACGTAACGCTGTCCGCCATGGCCTCCGACCACGCGCGGCCAACCGTCCTCATCCCATTCGACTTTCTGGATGGAGGTCTCGCGTCCGAGTGTGCACCATCCGCGGGTGCCATGGGCCGGTTCGGTATCATGACGCCACGGACGACCGCATAGGGAGGCGTAATACCACTCGCCGGACGGGGTGTCCACCAACGCTCCATGGCCCTGCTTCTGCAAATAGGTGTCAGGAGTGTCGAAGTTACCGATGAACGGGCCATTCGGCATAACTTCGAAGGAGCATTCGTCAAGGGTACGGGAACGCGCCACAGATTCCTGATGCTCATACACCGTGCCGCCTTCTGCGGCAAACAGGTAGTACCAACCATCCTTCTTGTATAGGTGGGGACCTTCGGTGATCTTCACCGAGGTGCCATCCCAGATGGTGCGGGCCGTTTCTGGCTTGAGCTTCATGGTGTCGACGTCGAATTCCGTCAATGTGATACCGTCGAACTGGTGGTGGTATTCACGGAAATCCCATGTCTGCTGCACCAAGTATTTGCGGCCGTCGTCGTCATGGAACAGGCTGGCGTCAAAACCGACCCCGTTGATGCGAACCGGCTCGCTCCATGGCCCGTGGATGTCCTCGGCGGTGACCAAATAATTAGTGCAATCCTTGAATGCACCATTGACCACCTTGACATCAGTGTAGATCAGCCAGAACCTGCCATCCGCATAGCTTAGGTCAGGAGCCCAGATGCCTCCCGAAGAGGGGTTTCCTCTCATATCAAGCTGGCTGGACCGGCTCAACGGGCTTGGAAGAATGTTCCAATGCACCAGGTCCTTGGACTCATGCAGGCGAACGCCTGGGAACCATTCGAAAGTGGAATTGGCAATGTAATAAGTGTCACCGACGCGAATCATTGAAGGATCGGCATGAAAACCGGTGAGCACCGGGTTGGAAATCTTCATAATGTACCTCTTGCATAGAGATGAAGCCCGGAAGACGGAAAGGAACATCTTCCGGGCGTGGGTTGTCACATTCCGTCAGCCCTTGACCGCACCTGTCAGGCCGCCGACGATCTTCTTCTGGAAGATGGTGAAACAGATCAGGGCCGGAATCATAGCCAGAGAGGTGAAGGCCAACACCTGTGCGGTGTCAACGGAGTGTTCAGAGCTGAACATCTGTACGCCAAGTGGCAATGTGTATTTGTTGGCATCACTGAGCACGAACAGCGGCAGCATGTAGGCATTCCAGCTTCCCACTGAAGGTAAGGATTCCAGTGGTGGCCACGCCAGGCATGGACAGCGGAATGACCATGCGCCAGAAGAAGCCAAGGCAGGGAGCATCCATCGAGAAGACAGGCCTCCTCAAGCTCATTAGGAATCGACTGTAGGAACGGCACCAAGATGATGATGGTCTGAGGAAGTCCGAAGGCAATTTGCGGAAGGATCAGACCCCACAGGGAGTTGGCCAGACCCAGATTGCGAATCAGCAGGTACAAAGGTGTAATGCCAACGGTCATCGGGAACATGAGACCAGCAGAGAACAACGCGTACATAAGCGGCGCATAGCGGAATTTGTATCGGGCGATGACAAAGCTCACCATGATGCTAAGCACCACGACGCCTACCATGGTGGCGATACCCACGATGGTAGAATTCTTCAGTTCCGTCCAGAAAATATCACTTTCGAAGACCGTCTTGTAGTTGTCGGGGACCCATGGGTTCGGCATCCCGGACGGATGGTTGGTGATCTGCGAATTGGTACGGAAACCGCCGAAGATAATGTACAGCACCGGAGTGATGCAGATGGCCACAAGCACCAGGGAGAAGAAGTAGACGATTGGGTTGCCCCATGGCGTCTTGGACGACTTACGGTAACCATTCTTCTTGCTGTACTCGCTTTTGTTGGAATGTCCTGCGATTGTTGCGGCAGTCATCACTTCACCTCACTTGCCAGGGCAGCAACCTCACGATGCTGCACTTCTTTTGCGCGCTTCCTGGCACGCTTCTCGGCTTCTTTCTGTTCAGTAACAGCACCGTCCAAGTCACGGTTCAGCACGAACTTCTGATAGACGAGTGCGATGATCAAAGAGATCACGAAGATGATCAGAGCAACGGCGGAACCATAGCCATAGTTGCCGGCTCCACGACCTTCACGCACCATGTAGGTGGCCATGGTGGACACACCAGCGGTGGTCGACACATACTTGCCCCACACGATATAGACCAGATCGAAAGCTGCAGAGAGCCAATCATGGAAAGGAACACCCAGATCCGCAACGTCGGAGCAAGCAACGGCAACGTGATGCTTTTTCTGCATCTGCCAGAAACTCGCCCCATCCACCTTGGCCGCTTCATACAGTTCCTCGGGAATGGATTGCATGCCGGCGAGCATCAGAATTACGGCGAAACCGACGTATTTCCAGCTGATCAGCAACAGCAGCGTCCAAATAGCGATTTTCGGGTCGGCCAGCCAATCGGGACCATTGATGCCGAAGTTGGCCAGAATCTCATTGATGGCGCCCTTCTTCTGTAGCAACAGGCTCCATCCTGTGCCGACGATGACCTCGGAAACGACATACGGCACGAAGATGAGGGTGCGGATGAGACCACGCCCCTTGAACTTCTGGTTCAGCAGCAATGCGAACAGGATGGCGAGCGGAGCCTGGATGACCAACGAGCCGATCACGACCTCGAAGGTATGCAGAATCGCCGCCTGGAACGCGGGATCCTTAAGCGCTGTGATGTAGTTCTGGAGACCAACGAATTTACCTGTCTTGGAGGGAACTCCGTAGCCCTTCCACTGATAGAAGCCGTAATAAGCACCCAAGACGATAGGCAGAATCACAAAGCAGACGAACAGAAGAATCGCAGGTGCGGACAGTACGAAAATCTCAACATTACGACGCATTTTGCCATCGGACGGTTTCTTGGACCGCTTAGCGCGCAGCGTCACCGCGTCTTTGCTTGTACTTGACATGGTTTTCTCCACTACCAGATACGTTTCTCGAATAGGAAGGAGGGTGGATGAATATCTGTCTATCCACCCTCCTTTGGCCGTCAACCAGCCATGTTCACTATCAGCCCTTGGACGCTGCGTCCTTCATCGCCTTGACGATGTCAGCCGAAGTCCCCTGTCCGGAAAGCAGATTCACCACTCCGGAATTAAGAGCGTTGCCAATATTTCCGCCGAGAGCGGTATCCATCCACAGCTGCATGCCATCGGACTTTTTCATAGCTTCGATGATGCTCTTAAGATTTTCATCGGTAACCGCATCGTAAGCTTCGGCGGAAGCCGGAATGGTGCTGAACGCAGTGGCGTATTTCTCCTGATTTGATTTCTCAGCCATGAAATTGACGAAATCAACAGCAGCGTCCGGAGCCTCGGGATTGACAGCGAAACCGGTCACAGCGCCCATCAAAGCACCTTCCTCGCCTTTTCCTCCGTCCACGGTCGGGAAGGCGAAGAAGCCAAGGTCAGCCATTGGCTTCTTGTCCGGAGTCAGGTCCTTGAGAACTCCAGGCTCCCATGTGCCCATGAGCTCCATCGCAGCCTTATGATTGGCCAGCAGACCTGCGGATGAGCTGGCGCCCTGCTGGGCCGTCGTGGTGAGGAATCCTTCGTTAAAAGCATTCGCATCCAACAAATCCTTCAGATCATCTCCGGCCTTGGTCCAGCAGGAGTCGGAGAAGTCCTTGTCATTGACGCCCTTGGCGTAGGCCTTCGGAGAGCATTCGCGCATGGACAACCAGTAGTACCAGTGACCGACCGGCCAAGCATCCTTGCCGCCGAGTGCGATCGGATCGATGCCAGCGCTGCGAAGCTTCTGTACATCGGTCTTCAGCTCGCTGAAGGTGGTCGGCGCGGCATCGATGCCAGCCTGCTTGAACAGATCCTTGGAATACCAGATGCCACCAGGCTGCACAGTGACTGGAACACCATAGACCTTGCCGTCATAGGACATGGACTCCAGCGCAGAAGACATCTGCTTCTTGACGGTGTCACTGATCTTATCAGTGAGGTCCATGGCCTGTCCGGCGTCAATCATGTCCTTGGTCTTGGCTCCACCAAGGGTCATGTACACATCCGGGCCGGAGGCGGGATCCTGCATAGCGGTGGTCAGCTTGCCTTCGAAATCCTCGTTTTGGATGGCTTGGATCTGGATCTTGACACCGGTCTTCTTCTCGAACGCTTTGGCCATATCCTCCCAATACTGCTTGCCGTCACCAGCTGTTGCGTTATGCCAGAACGTAATGGTCTTATCGTCTTTGGCACCAGTGCTGGGGCCGCAGGCACCCATGCCCAACATGGTCGCCACCGCAAGAGTGGCAGCTGCAATGGTTTTGAACTTCATTGTCTTCTCCTTATTGACCAAATCATCATCGGCAAAATGATGGCAACGACAGGAACGATTTCTCTCGAATGGGCCGAACGGGAAGCATGACCGCAACGAATGCTGCCGCAGCCCCTGGCAGACAGAGAATCAGCCTTTGACTCCCTTCGAAAATTTCCATTCCGTTTTCGTTGTACCTACAGACTACCGAAACAAATCACACAAAAGTCAAGTTTTTTGTAAAATCAGAAAACTAACTATTTTTCGTTGATTTTACAACGTTTTTTAAGCATTGCCAACATATCGAAAGTTTCGAAAAACGTAAACCGAAACTTTCGTTCGCATTTTCGGATATGATGAAAATGAAGAAGGAGTGACTCATGCGCAATACGGCAAAAAAAGCTACGGTACGACTCTCTGACATAGCTAAAGAGACCGGTTATTCCCTTTCCACCGTATCCAAGGCGCTCAACGGCAGAGCCGACGTTTCCGAAGAGACGCGGCAAACCATCAACGCGGTGTTGAAACGGTATGGGTATTCCCGTAAAGCGACAAGCACGAAAAGCCAACGAATTATCGAAATCGTGTTCCAAGATTTCGATAATGTTTGGGCCCTTGAAGTACTCCGTGGCGCCATTCGCGAAGCCAAGTTGCATGATTTGAACGTCATCACCACCGAAGGCGGCAATCGCCAGCACCCGGACTCATCCTGGATTGACAACATGCTGCGTCGGCAGACAGATGGCGCCATTCTTGTCTTCTCCAGTCTGACACGTATCGAACGGAACAAGCTGCATTCCAGAGGTATTCCCTTCGTCTTGTTCGATCCATTCGGTAATCCAGATCCAGACACGCTGTCGGTGCAAGCGGACAACTGGACCGGAGGCGTAATCGCCACCAGGCATCTGCTCGCACTCGGACATACCCGCATAGGCATCATCACCGGACCGGAGGAAATGATGTGTTCCAAAGCACGTCTGGACGGATATACATCAGCGCTTGCGGAACATGGAATCGAAACCGATCCCGAACTTATCACCGAAGGCGATTTCACCACTTCCGGCGGTTACGCACAGTCCATCTCCCTGTTGAAACGACCAAATCGTCCGACCGCAATCTTCGCCGGCAGCGATCTGCAGGCCATGGGCGTCTACGAGACGGCAAGGCAATTGGGGTTACGTATTCCGGAGGATCTATCCGTGGTCGGATTCGACGATGTGCAGACTGCCGCATTCCTTGGCCCGGCGCTGACCACCGTACGGCAGCCGCTCCAAGACATGGCAAGGGCCGCCGTACGCATGCTGATCGAGGCGCTGTCCACCGACGACGTGATCCAACCGCACATCATCATGCCGACATCGCTAGTGGTACGCAACAGCACACAGCAACTTGAAGGGTGACCAGCAAGACAAACCGCGCATGTGCAACCGGAGGAAGAAACGCCACACGCCCCTAGCCTTCCGGTTCCGACCCGTCCCAAGGATGGTCCTCCGAAGTACCAGTAACGAACCATCCTTTCAAACTCCTCAGATTCTATGCCATGAAGCCGGCCATGCAACCGACGAACCCACCGGCCCATTCGGTGCTGAGGAAACGAGCATCGACACTCAGCAGGACCTGCCCCTGACGCACGAACGTCGCAGAATCAACCAAACCATGCATGCCAGTCACGATGACCGACAAGCGGTTGTCATCGAAAAGCACCGCCGGACGTGTGCCATCAGCCCGCAGGGCGGCAACGGAACCGGCTTGCGAATCATCTCCATTCATCATCTCGTAGCGCACATCCGTGCCATGCATCGAAAACACCGCGTAATGCGTGGAATTCTGCCGGATCACTAAAGAACCGGACATGGGAATCGGCATGAGCGTCGGCAGTTTCGCTATTCTGCGGTAGCTGACATCACGCTCGTCGCGCACCACCACATCGTTCGTCGAGCCATCAGCCACATCCACCAGCGCAGATTCCACGTCACCGGCGAGCGAGGATTTCACCCTAGGCTCGATGGTGATGCCATCGTCTTCAGTAGTAACCGTGATCTCGTCGGCCAAGCGGCCAAGACCAGCGCAAGTCACTGGCCATCCGGGGTCACCCTCATGCGTATATGATGCACCGTTGCCGTCCAGCTTCCAATCGGCCGGATTATGTTCCCAGGATACCGGAGCGACAAAGCTCTCCCTTCCCAAGTAGCTCAATAATTCGCCGTCATGCTTTCCCCGTGTCTCTCTCACGCCGAGACACACCAGCCACCATCCCAGTTCCGGATGAAGCAACAGGTCCGCATGTCCCACGCATTGCAGCGGTTCCGACAAACCCAGATGTCGGTGGGTGAGAATCGGATTCTTCTTATCCGCGTGGAAGGCACGGATTGCGGTGCCAAGATAGCAGCGTTCCCCGTCACGAACCTGCGGAATGCACTCACCCAATTCGGATACTTCCCGTTCGTAAGCTTCGAACGCCCGAAGCAGTCCATGCGGCGCATAGATGCGCATGGCCATTTCGCTATGTTCGAAACTGGTGCCCCCCTCAGCGGTCATCAGATACACATAATCACCCACGCGATAGAGATGCGGCGCCTCAGCCCACACCGATTCCATACCGTATCCGCGCCATATTACCGTCTTGCCCGATCCCGCAGGAAGACCGTCATCGACAAAAGTCCAAGTCTCCGGATTAATGCGTTGGGTCCAGACCTCGGTCTGGCCTTCCCATTGCGGATTGACCGCAGGACGGGTCTGGGTCCAGTACACATTGCCGTCCCCGTCCTCGAATATGTCTGGATCGATGCCTTCGGCGCCCTCGATCCAGAACGGCCCACGCCAAGGTCCGTCGATCGAGTCCGACTCAAGAACGAAGTTGCCTTCCGCCGCCTGGGCCGCATCCAATTCGGCCTGGGAGCATCCTTCCGCGATGGCTTTGCGTCCATTGATGCGAGCGATGGTGCAGGCAATCACGTATTTGCCACGAATCCTACGCAGCGTCGGCGCATAGACGCCACCCGAGTCATCCACGAAAGGAATGAGCAAACGTCTTGCCAACTCCTCATCTATGGCATCCGACACGTGTTTCCAGTGGGCCATATCCCTGGAAACGTAAATAGGCAAGCCTGGAACCAGTTCGAAGGTGGAGGTCACAAGCACGATTTGCCGAAGATCATCATCCCAAATCCAACTCGGATCAGGATGCATTCCGTGAAGAATGGGATTGGCGATGGTAATCGTTGTGGTCATAAGTACGCCTCATTCGGGAACGTTTGATACATCACATTATTGCGAATAATCGAAATTTTCGCTTGGTCTAGCAACGCAAACAAGCCGCTCACCGGCGATCTAGCCGGCAAACGACTTGCGTGCGAAGGAAATTTGAGGAAGGAGGAAGGAAAGAAAAGTGAGTGGTGTGCCGGAACACCGACGCTTCGGCACACCACATCCGGCTCTGTCACAGTCGAGCCCCACTGTTTGATCCAGCGATGAATCAGGAGTCCTAACGGAAACTCCTTACTGCGCCCATGCCTCGGTCCTGCAATTCCGGAACGCTACGCGCGCCCAGTCATTGCTCGCCCTCGACTACCGTCTCGGACTTCGCCCGAGGCTACCTAAAACCCTAGTGGGTTTTCGGCTCACGCCTCGGCCAGGGCATCGATCATGTAGTTGTTGATCGTGGCCTTGACGGACTCGAGGTGATCGGACTTGGTGGCCTCGATGAGCTTGGACTGCGGGATATCCAGAGCGTACTCCTCGAGGGAAGCCAGGGAGGCGGTGCCGTTCTCAACGGTTGCGCCGATGCCGGAATCGAAGGAGCTGTAGCGCTCGGCCTGCAGGTTCTCGATGACCTTGTCCTCATGCATCTTGGCGGCGACCAGGAGGCCTGCTGCGAAGGAATCCATGCCGGCGATGTGGGAACGGAACAGATCCTCGGCGGTGAAGGAGGTACGACGCGGCTTGGCGTCGAAGTTCAGACCACCGTGAGGGCCGATCTGGCCTTCGGCGAGGACTTCCCACATGACGGTGGAGGTCTCGTACAGGTCGGTCGGGAACTCATCCATATCCCAGCCGATGAGCTTGTCGCCCTGGTTGGCGTCCAGGGAGCCGAGCACGCCGGCCTCGCGGGCGACGCGGATCTCGTGCTGGTAGGTGTGGCCGGCCAGGTTGGCGTGGTTGCCTTCCAGGTTCAGCTTGAAGACGTCCATCAGATCATAGGTGCGCAGGAAGTTGATGGCGGTTGCGGCATCGAAGTCGTACTGGAACATCGTCGGTTCCTTGGCCTTCGGCTCGATCAGGAACTGGGCGTCCAGACCGATTTCCTTCGCGTAGTCATGGCACATGTGGAAGAACTTGGCCATGTGCTCCTGCTCGCGCTTCATCTGGGTGTTCCACAGGTTCTCGTAGCCTTCACGGCCGCCCCAGAACACGTAGTTCTCGGCGCCCAGGCGCTTGCCGATCTCCAGGGAGTGCTTCAGCTGGCCGCCGGCGTACGCGTAGATGTCGGCGAACGGGGAGGTGGAGGCGCCGGAGACGAAGCGCGGGTTGGTGAACAGGGAGGAGGTGTTCCACAGCAGCTTGATGCCGGTGGACTTCATGTTCTCTTCGATCTTGTCAACGACCTTGTCCAGGTTGGCGTCGGTCTCGCGCAGGGTGTCGCCTTCGGGGGCGATGTCACGATCGTGGAAGCAGAAGTACTCGACGCCCAGCTTCTGGAAGAACTCGAAGGCATAGTCGACCTTGGCCAGAGCCTCGTCCTCCGGATCGGAATACTTGCCGTACCACGGGCGCTGGGCGGTGCCGGTGCCGAACGGGTCGACCAGCTCCTGGTCGAAGGTGTGCCACCATGCGACGCCGAAGCGCAGCCAGTCCTTCATCTTCTTGCCGGCAACAACCTTGTCGGCGTCGTAGTAATGGAAAGCAAGACCCTCCTGCGGCCCCTTTTCGCGACCGACGTACGGAATCTTATCGATATCCCACAGACCCATGGAATGCTCCTTTGCTTGGTTTACTTACGTAAAGCTTTATTTCGCAGCGGGCTTTCCGCCCGTCTTGTTCTACATAATAAATTGAATTACCTAAGTTTGTCAATTCGTTAAACTATACGGCGTTTCCATTGGAACCAAGCCATTTATCAATGCAGTGATACAGTGTGTTTGTTTGTTTGTTCGCATCGCGGCGCAACACCTGCGCGGCACACGGAAGCGCGGAATCGAAAGAAGGAACATATGAGCGTCGCGAACGCAGCGCATCGTCACGGCGTGCCGCTGATCGTCGACAACACGTTCCCCACGCCGGTCAACTGCCGCCCGTTCGACTACGGCGTCGACATCGTTACGCACTCCACCACCAAGTACATGGATGGCCACGGATGCCTGCGTGGGCGGCGTGATCGTCGACCACGGCCAGTTTGACTGGATGGCCCATGCGGAGAAGTTCCCGGGTCTCACCACTCCTGACGAGAGCTACCATGGCGTGACCTACGCGAAGGAATTCGGCAAGGCCGCCTACATCACCAAGGCCACCGCGCAGCTCATGCGCGACTTCGGTTCCACTCCGGCGCCAATCAATTCGTGGATCATGGGCATGCACCTGGAGTCGCTGGCCGTGCGCATGGAACGCCATTGCGCCAACGCACTGGCCGTGGCCAAGTGGCTCGACGCCGATCCGCGCGTCAGCTGGGTGAGCTTCCCGGGCCTCGAAACGGACAAGTACCATGCGCTGGCGGAGAAGTACATGCCGAACGGCACCTGCGGCGTGATCTCCTTCGGTGTGCCGGGCGGGCGCGAGACGGTTTCCGCGTTCCTTGACCATCTGAAGATGGTGTCCATCGCCACGCATGTGGCCGATGCGCGCAGCTGCACGCTGTATCCGGCCGGCACCACGCATCGCCAGCTCACCGAGGAGCAGCTTGAGGAAGCCGGCGTCGGCATCGACCTGGTGCGCCTGAGCTGCGGCATCGAAAACACGGCCGACATCATCGCCGACCTCGACCAAGCCCTCGCCGCCGTGCAGTGAGCCGCAGAAATCCGCCATCTCGCTTATGGATGGCGGATTTCTTCACCCGACCGATGCTATCTCGCTTATAGATGGCAGTCTTCTTGAATCGCTAAGGCCCTAGGGGGTAATATTCATACCTCTTAAGGCCTTTTTGTGGATTTCATCCGCCATCTATAAGCGAAATAGCATCATGCCGCAGCCCGATTCCGCCATTCATAAGCGAGATATGGGCTTGCCCAAGCCTCACAGACGGTTGCCCTTCCTCCGGCCATCGGCTATCTGAGCAATCGTCATTCGCCACATAGCCGCACAGGCTCCCCCAAACGCAATGACATCCTCTGCGCCACACGTTCCGCCAATTCCCTTTGAGAATCCTCATCCCTGAGATTTTCCGCCGTCACCTGGATATACAGCCATCCTTCATCCTCCAACGCTTCCCGACGTTTACTGTCAGCCAACCATCGCGAGGCATGATACCTGCCGTCGTATTCAATGATGATTTTCAAATCCGGATAAGCCATGTCCGCGAAAAATACATGAGAATAGCCTTTGAGCCGAATGGCATAGTTCACTTCCGGACAAGGCAAACCATAACGCAACAGAACAATTCGACTTCTCGTTTCCTGGGAAGAATCTGTATTCTCCCGCATCAGCCTGAGAGCCCTACGCATTTTCGACACTCCTCTCACCGCACGTAATCTGTCGGAGCCTGAATAGTTGGACAAATCGGACAAGCTATCGACATATATCCGAAACTCCTCCAGTGTGGCCTTTTTCATATGTCCATCACGCCGCATCATCGAATCACCCAAAACCACCAATTCTTCATCTTCAAGCCGATTGGCATGCATGGCCCATGTGGTCACGGAATCCGCGCATCGCAATCGACCATGATGAATCGGCATATGCGTCTGAGGTCCAGACCAAAGCACAAAACAAATCCCCTGCAGTATCGTTCGCACGCCGTTACTTTCAATCACCGCGTGCAGCGTATCAGCCAAAAGCCCTCCGCGCCGGTAGCGAGGCAGTTCGATGCCTTGTAAACTCAGTGCGGTATCAAGCGCGAACACCAGCCGCCTTCCGGTGCGCCTCTGCGCTTCGAGACATTGTTCGATGGTTCTTGTCCTCAGCCGTGCGAGGCTTTCCGAATATTGTGCTCCATTGTCCATAGCGCCAAAGTAGAGGAAATGTCGCCGCGCTGCCTACCGGCTTCCGGCAAACAGTGGATAAGTGGATAACTGCGCCCTTCTTTTTCTGATGCGGATAACCGTATCCCAGCGGAGGAATTCAAAGTGTGCATAGCCGATTGAGACGAGCGCGGCAATCGCAAGCATTGCAAGGATACTATGGCTGGCAATGAGGTCATTTTGTTGAATCGAGGATGTATGGGCGAACCGTATGTGATTGAGAATGTGTGTTTCGTGGGGTCCGATGAGTCTGTCGACATCACGATTGAGCAAGGGCGGATCGCGGATGTACGGTCTTCGGAAAAGTCGGTAGACAAGGCTTCAAAAACGTGGGTCATTCCCGGCTTGTGGGATTGTCACACGCACTTCACGCAGTGGTCGTACACGCTGGGGCGGCTTGATCTGATTGATGCCCGCAGCGCCGATGAGGCAATGAGCCTGCTACGCGAGCACTTGGAGGAACGCCGCGAATCCGGCACGCTCGACCCGGACCAGTACGTGGTCGGCATGCGGTTCAGACACTCCCTGTGGGCCGATGATGCCCAACCGACATTGGCTGCGATCGACGCGGTGTCGGGCGACCAGCCCGTGGCGCTGTCAAGCGCAGACATGCATTGCGGCTGGGTGAATTCAGCCGCGGCTCGTAAGCTCGGCGTGCATGTAGGCGAGTCGGGACTCGTCGGCGAGCTTGAATGGTTCGACGCTTACTGCAAGCTGGACAAAGGCCCCGGTGCGGCTGACGAGCTGATGCGATTGCTGCGCAACGCGGAACAGGACGCCGCCGGCAAAGGCGTGGTCGGCGTGCGCGACTATGAGATGGCCGAGAACATCGACACGTGGATTGACCGCTTCAAGCAGGGGCTTGACGGATTGCGCATCGAAGCCGGCGTTTACCCCGAACGACTTCAGCAAGCCATCGACGACGGCTGGCATACCGGCGACGAACTTCCCGGAAGCCATGGCTTGGGCCATGTCGGTGCGATGAAGATGATTTCCGACGGCTCGCTCAACACCCGATCCGCCTACTGCTCCACACCGTATTCGGGCATTACGCCGGAAACCTACGGCACGCTGAGCTACACCCCCGAGCAAATCGAATCGTATATGCGGCTCGCCACCGAACATGGCTTCGACATCGCCTGCCATGCCATCGGCGACGAAGCGAACACCATCGTGCTCGACTGCGCGGAACGTACCCACGCGCACGGCTCCATCGAGCATGCCCAAATGCTCAAGGAACGCGACATTCCACGTCTTGCGCAATTGGGACTTGCCGCGAGCATCCAGCCGCAGCACGCCATGGACGACCGCGACGTCATCACACGATTCTGGGGCAATCCCGCCGGAATTCCCTACGCGTTCAACAGTCTGCATCGGGCTGGAATCAAACTGCTTATGGGATCGGACGCGCCGGTCGCGCCGTTGGATCCGTGGCTGGCCATTTCCGCAGCGGTGTTCGGCACGGAGAGTTCCGACCGGGAGCCTTTCCAGTCTGAGCAATGTCTGGATTTCGAAACCGCGCTCGCTTCGTCCACCGCCCTGGGGCGTACGACGTTGCAAGCTGGAGATGCGGCAGACCTAGTGCTGCTGGATTGCGATCCGAGTGCGCTTGAGTCCCCTGAGGCCATGCGCGCCATGCCCGACCATGTGCTCGCCACCATGCTTGCTGGGTGCTGGACATATCAGTCTCACGTATCTCGCTTATAGATGGCGGAATCGGAAAGCCGCCCGATGCTATTTCGCTTATAGATGGCGGCGCCTCTACGTCATTAAGGTCTTAGAGGGTATGATTTACACCCTCTAAGACCTCTTCGCAAAATTCATCCGCCACCTATAAGCGAGATAGCACTGGACAAGCAGACGAATCCGCCATCTATAAGCGAGATACACGGCCAACAACGCACGAATGGCGCTTCAGTCTTTTTGGCAAGCCATGGACAACCGCTCGAATGCTTCGTCGCTTTCCACGATGAGGCTGTCGATTTTGCGCTTGCCCAGCTCACTCAGCCATTCGTCTGGATCCGTGCAGGCGAGCACGCCGGCCTCCAGGAGTAACGGCCTGTGGCCGCCAATCACCACTTCGTCTGCGCCGACGGCTTGGACCGGTCCGTTGAAATGCGCGAAAGACTCGTCAGGAACGTCCGATTCAGTTCCGGCAAGCACCGCCGCATATGTGGCATATAGTTCGCGCCGACGGACCGCATACTCAGAGTCCGATTCACCCGCACGCCTTCTGCCGTCCACAATGTACGGCTTTCCCGTGGTGATGTAGTGGAAGAAATGGCGATTGATGGCGTCGCATTCCTCCCGCATCACGTCGCGAACCACTTCGACGCCCGCTTCCTCAAGGATGCGAAGGCCTTTGCCCGCCACAATCGGGTTCGGGTCAACCGATCCGACCACCACGCGTGCGATGCCGTGCGCCAGAATCAAGGCAGTGCACGCCGGCTGCGATCCGACATGGCAGCAGGGTTCAAGCGTGTCGATGACCGTGGCGCCAGTCAGATCGATGCCGTGCGCGTCGGCATAGTCGAACGCCATACGCTCCGCATGCGGGCCACGATACCGGTCATGGTATCCGGTGGCGAGAACCTCGCCATCACGTACCACCACCGCGCCTACCAGCGGATTCGGGTCCACCCATCCCGCACCCTTGCGGGCCAGTTCAAGAGCCTGCGCCATATATTCGCGGTATTGCAACATGTCTTCCATGACCCCAAGCATATTGCACCAGTCCAAGCCGCACACGTTGTACCTCACATCCCGAAGCCGACGCGAACGGTCAGGGAATGGACAGGTTCGCCCAGCCGTCCGTCTCGCAGCCATGCGACGCTACAATATTGGCAGACCGGCAACATCCAACGAGAGGAATCACATGCAGCGTGAGATCATGACGTCCATCCCATTTTTGAGCCAGCCGTCCGCCGCAGCCGAGAACACCGAAGAGGATCTGGCCGTGGCACAGGACCTGAAAGACACGTTGGACGCGCATCGCAATGGTTGCGTGGGCATGGCGGCCAATATGATCGGCGTTCCCAAGCGCATCATCGCTTTTGTGGATGAGGATTTCGGCGGCCGCATTTTCGTGATGTTCAATCCACACATCACCGCCGAAGACGGCGCGTTCGATACGGCGGAAGGTTGCCTCTCGCTCCAGGGCGAGCGCCGCACCGTCCGATACCAGCGCATCGAAGTGGATTATATGGATCGGAAATTCCGCGAGCGCCACGCAGCGTTCACCGGTTTCACCGCGCAGATCATCCAACACGAGATCGACCACTGCGATGGCGTGATCATTTGATCGCCGGCCTGCCGCCCACCAATCAATAGCCGCCCGCCGAAAACAGCCAACCCACCACCCTCGCACTCGAAAAGCGCGGAAAAACCAAGGAAAATCGCCGCCGCAGCACCTACGGGGGGGCAACATCGGGACTTCCTTTTCTCAGTATGTCAGCGTCATTCCCGTCCCGCGCGTTCCTTGATGAAACCAACGAACATATCGACGGCCTCCGGGGTATCATGACGGAAGAACAGGCTGGTCTTGGTATCCAGCGCGGTGACGGCCGCCATCTCCTCATCACTCAGCGTGAAGTCGAATACATCGATGTTCTGTTCCATTCGTTCCCGATGCGTGGACTTGGGCAACGCCACGATGTTCCGCTGCACCAGCCAGCGCAGAATCACCTAGGCGACCGACTTGCCATGGGTTTCGCCGATTTTCGCCAAAGTCGGATTATCGAACATGCCGGATCGCCCTTCGTCGAATGGCGCCCATGCCTCCTACGAGTAACCGCCACTCTGTGTAGACGGGATATGGGATAATCGGCGATGGTACTTTGCGTATGGACACGGTCCGAAAACACTTGGCTTCGATGAGTTCGCAGCAGACTTGCGATTCGTCCGCAACCAGTCGCGCCGGCAACGCGCCGCAGCACGGCGAACAAGTGCGATTTTCCGTCGACCGACATACGCAAAACGCTGGAATTCCAACGTTTCTTAAGGATGGAACACAACATTGGCTGAGTTTATTTACCAGATGATCAAGGCCCGCAAGGCTTACGGCGACCGCGTGATTCTTGACGACGTGACCCTGAGCTTCTACCCCGGTGCCAAGATCGGCGTCGTGGGCCCCAACGGTATGGGCAAGTCGACCCTGCTCAAGATCATGGCCGGCCTCGACACCGTTTCCAACGGCGAAGCCTACCTGACCCCTGGTTTCACCGTCGGCATTCTGCAGCAGGAGCCGCCGCTGGACGACACCAAAACCGTCGGCGAGAACATCAAGATGGCGTTCGGCCCGATCGCCGAAAAGGTGGCGCGTTTCAACCAGATTGGCGAGGAGATGGCCAATCCGGACGCCGATTTCGACGCGCTGATGGAAGAAATGGGCAAGCTGCAGAACGATATCGACGCGGCCAACGGTTGGGATCTCGACTCCCAGCTCGAGCAGGCCATGGATGCGCTGCAGTGCCCTGACCCGGACACTCCGGTGACCGTCTGCTCCGGCGGCGAGCGCCGTCGTGTGGCACTGTGCAAGCTGCTGCTCGAGGCTCCGGATCTGCTGCTGCTCGACGAGCCCACCAACCATTTGGACGCCGAATCGATCCTGTGGCTGGAGCAGTTCCTGCACCAGTACAAGGGCGCCGTCATCGCCGTCACCCACGATCGTTACTTCATGGACAATGTGGCGGAGTGGATCTGCGAAGTGGATCGCGGCCACCTGTATCCATACAAGGGCAACTACTCCACCTACCTGGAGACCAAGGCCAAGCGTATGGAGATCCAGGGCGCCAAGGACGCCAAGCTCGCCAAGCGCCTGAAGAGCGAGCTCGACTGGGTGCGTTCCTCGCCGAAGGCCCGTCAGGCCAAGAACAAGGCCCGTCTGGAACGTTACGACCAGATGGAGCAGGAGGCACGCAACAACAAGAAGCTCGACTTCTCCGAAATCCAGATTCCGGCCGGCCCGCGCCTGGGTTCCACCGTGCTGGAAGCCGAGCATATCCACAAGGCGTTCGGCGACCGCGTGCTCATCGACGACTTGAGCTTCACCCTGCCGCGTAACGGCATCGTCGGCGTGATCGGCCCGAACGGCGTAGGCAAGTCCACCCTGTTCAAGACCATCGTCGGCTTGGAGCCGTTGACCTCCGGTTCGCTCAAGATCGGCGACACCGTGAAGATCAGCTACGTCGACCAGAACCGTGCCGGCCTTGACCCGAACAAGAACCTGTGGGAAGCCGTGTCCGACGGCCTTGACTTCATCGAGGTGGCCGGCGTGGAAGTGCCGACCCGCGCCTACGTGGCCTCCTTCGGCTTCAAGGGCTCCGACCAGCAGAAGCTGGTGGGCGTGCTGTCCGGCGGCGAACGCAACCGTCTGAACCTGGCACTGACCCTGAAGCAGGGCGGCAACCTGCTGCTGCTCGACGAACCGACCAACGACCTTGACGTCGAAACCCTGGAATCCCTCGAAAACGCGCTGCTCGCCTTCCCGGGCTGCGCCGTGGTGATCTCCCACGACCGTATGTTCCTGGACCGCGTCGCCACGCACATTCTGGCGTGGGAGGGCACCGACGAGAATCCGGGCAACTGGTATTGGTTTGAGGGCAACTTCGAGGCCTATCAGGCCAACCGCATCGCCCGTCTCGGCGAGGATGCGGCCCGCCCGCACCGCCTGCACCGCAAGCTGACCCGCTAAAGGCAGACAGATCCAATCAAGTCGCGTTAAGCGCAGATTTCAGCAAAGCGCCACCCTTCATTACGAGCGGTGGCGCTTTGCCATACGTCAACCGTTTGCCGCTAACCAACCGTTCATTCTTCTCACGTACTCGTTACAAAACAATCCGACGAAATTTACTACGTATGGATAGACTCGATGCCAGCATAAAGAGCTATCCACACGCGGAAGGAATCGAGGCCATCATGACGCAGACAGACATGACGCCGCTGCAACGACTGGCAAAGGTGCTCCAGCTGGGCACGCCCTCAAACTATCGCAACCATACGTATAGCAACGGCGAAAGCCTGTACTTCCCCACTGGCCGAGTCTACGGCGGACAGGTCATCGCGCAGTCGCTGATGGCCGCGTCGAGAACCGTCGCTCCGTCCCGTCTGCCGAATTCCATCCACGGCTATTTCATTTCGGCCGGCGATATCCGTCAGGATCTGCTGTTCGACGTGGAAAATCTGCGTGACGGACGTTCCTTCTCCGCCCGTCGCGTGAATGTCACGCAGGCGCAGGGCTCGATTTTGACGGCAATCGCCAGCTTCCAGGAACATGACCAGGAAGGCATCGAATTCGCCGACCCGATGCCTGAGAACATTCCCGATCCCGACAGCCTGACCAGTGCGAAGCAACTGATGGAGCCGTATGCGGAACAGTCGCCGTTCGCCAAGTATTATGCGGAGAAGTCGCCGTTCGATATTCGCCATGTGACGCGCACCATCATGCTTGGCGCCGACAAGAAGAGCGCCAGCGAGGATTCCGGCAAGCAGATGGTGTGGATGAAGGCCGACGGCAAGGTGGACGTGCCGCAGGTCATGCATCGTGCGATGCTGGCGATGGGCTGCGACCAGATCATGCTGGAGCCGATTCTGCGCCGTGCTGGCTTAAGCATCGCCACGCCGGGCATTTCGTATGCGTCCATCGACCATTCGATGTGGTGGTACCGCGACATCGACATCAACCAGTGGCATCTGTACGTGCAAGACACGCCGACCGCGGCGCACGGACGCGGCTTGGGCCAAGCGAAGGTCTACACACAGGATGGCGAGCTGGTGGCCTGCATGGCGCAGGAAGCGATGTTCCGCGTGCCGAAGAAGGACTGAGACGGAGTTAAAGAAGGTCTGACGTTCAGACTTTCGATTTCGTGGCAGGATTCGTAGCCGATTTTGTAGACGCCTTCGTGGCGGCGGCCGCATAGCGATTGCGCTGTGCGGCCTTTTTCACGGCCGGACTTTCCGGCCCGTCGATAGGCGGGATGCGGCACAGCCACTCCCCCACGATGCCGACGATCATGTCGGCGACGCATACCACGCAGGCCACCACGCATTCGATGATGGCTTGGCTATAGAATTCCGCCTCACCATGCGGCAGACTCATGATGATCTGCCCACCGTACCAGCCGGCCAACGCCGCGCCCGCAAGTCCGAGCGCTTTGCAGGCCACCAGCGTGCCGAACGCCTTCTGCGGGTCCAATGGCTTGAGCTGCGCGCGTTTGACGGGATCTTTGGTCGTGTATTTATGAATCTGCAGAGCCATGTACAGCACCACACCGCCCAACACGGCCAGCACCACCGGCACGATCCAGGGTGCGCCAACCAACGGCAGGCCTGAAATCTCGCCGTATTTCGCCAATCCCATGCCGGCCAGCACGCCAAGCGCGGCCGCAAGGACGAATGACCACCAAGGGGTTCTGCGTGCTCTCATAGCGTGTCTCCGATAATCCAATTGTCGGTCAGCATGCCCACTTGCGCGGCGTCCGGAGCCATCGCCAGCAGGAACGCGACCGGATCCCTGCCGAGTTTCGCGTCCGGATCCATGTCGAACCATGGGGCGAGCACGGCCGCATGCTCACGTGCGGCCGGCCACGGCACCATGCAATCAGGTTCGTTGCGGACCACGCCTTCCATGTCCACAAGGTCGAGGTCGAGGTCATCCGAAATGGAGGATGACACCGATTCCAACGCACCGATAAGCTCACGCGCGTCCATGCGCGTGGAAATCTGCATGACGGCGGCCATTTTGTCCGGATAGTCGTCGACCTGGCTGACATGGTACAGCGGCGAAATACCTTCCACCTGGTTGCCGGGAAGCGCGTCGATGGCCACGATCGCCTGACGGAACTGGTGTTCCGCATCAGTTGAAACGCTATCCAGGGAAATGACCGCTCGACGGGATGCTGGTCCCGGTTTCGCCGCGGCCGCAGCGGCTGCTTTGGAGGCCGCCGTACCTTCCGGAAGTTCAATGGAATCAATGGATTCAACAGAATCGGCATCGTCAATCGCATCAACGTCATCTGCAGACGTCCCAATGTCGGAATCGCGAACTATGGGATCCTGAGCTCCGGCAACCATCCAATCGTCCGCGATCTCATCGATATGGTCGCGGTCGGACGTTTCGTGCAGCAGTTGCGCCACGGAACCGGCGTGCGCTCCCCCGAGTTCTGCGTCCGGTTCAAGCGCAAGCCACGGCCCCAATACGAAAGCCCGCTGCCATGCGCGCGGATGCGGCAACGTCAGGTCGGGGTCGGCGCTTTCCTGCCCGTCAAAGTCGATGATGTCCAAATCGAGCGTGCGCGACGTCCAATGGTCGGTGCGCACGCGACCATGCGAGGCTTCGATGCGCTGCAAACCGGCCAGCAGTTCGGCGGCCGAAAGCCTGGTATCCACGGACACGACCGCATTGCGGAATTCCGCAGTACCTTCCGGCATGCCCCATGCGTCGGTCCGATAGAGCGGCGACACCCCCGTCACCTGCGTGGAGGGAAGCCCATCAATGCACCGAACGGCGTCACGCAAGGTGGCGGTCACATCGCCCTGATTGCCTCCCATGGCGATGATGGCATGATGCACCTGCCCATGTTCCGACGACCGCTCACGCGATGGACTGTCAACTGTTTCACGGGAACGTTCCACGGTCACGCTGACATCGTCGAACGGCACGGTGATCGGCGCATTCGGCTTATGCACGGTGACCTGCGTGCGGCACACGGCCGGAAAGCCGAGAATCATGCCGACGATACGATTGGCCAGCTTTTCAATCAAATCGACGTGTTCGCCTTCGATGATGGCCACGATGCCTTTGGCGATCGCACCATAGTCGACGGTGTCGTTCAGATCGTCGGAACGGCCGGCGGCAGCGAGGTCGAGGAACAGCGTGGCGTCCACCACGAAGGTCTGGGCCCGCTCATGCTCGAAGTCGAGCACGCCATGTTTGCCCGTCGCGCGGATTCCCGTCAGTCGAATCTGATCCATACCAGCCTTCCTTTGCCGTTCCTACGTTCCGTATTCCTATTATTTCCGCGATTGCGATGTTGTGACTATCTGCGATTCGCACGGTCACGCGTTCGCATACTCGCGCCATGCGTTGCCGACGGCGACCGCGTCGCGGCTTTTCGCCACGTCATGCACGCGCACGGCCCACACGCCATGTTCCGCGCACAGGGCGCTGATGGCCGCGGTGGCGTTGTCTTTTGAGGCCATGTCCGGCTCGGTCACACCGGCGCCGGCAAGCAGCGAGCCGACGAAACGTTTGCGGGACGCGCCGATCAGCACCGGATAGCCAGCCGCGTTGAACCGGTCAAGCGCCGCCAGAATCGGCAGGTTATGCTCCACGCCCGGCTTGGAGAAGCCCAGGCCCGGGTCGATGATGACCTGTTCGGCCTGCACCCCGGCTTCAAGCACCGCATCCACCTGACGCATCAGCTCGTCATACACGTCATTCACCACGCCATGCTCGTAGCGGGAGGTGTCGGCGTCCGGCACATTGCCCGCGGCGCCGGCAAGCCAGCCACGCCAATGCTGCACGATGTACAGGCAGTCGGAATGGTCGGCCACCACATGCGGCAGTTCGCGGTCCAACTGGCCGCCGGACACGTCGTTGATGATCTGCGCGCCATGTTCGAGCGCGGCCAACGCCACCGAAGCGCGCGTGGTGTCGATGGACAGCACCGCCCCTTCGGGAATCAGCGCGTCCACAGCGCCCAGCACACGGGCCTTCTCGTCGGCTTCGCTGACGCGTTTGGCTCCCGGACGGGTGGATTCCGCTCCGATGTCGATGATGTCGGCACCGGCTTTCATCATCGCCTCGCCATGGGCTTTGGCCGCCTCCGGAGCAAGCCAGAGGCCGCCGTCGGAGAAGGAATCCTCCGTGATGTTGAGCACGCCCATCACCAACGTGCGCTGGCTATCATGAATCGCCTTCATATCAATCGCCATCGGTTTTCTTCCTTCATTCATTCCGTTCTTCCGTTCGGTTCTGTCCGATTCCGCCCGGTAAAGCGCACTTACGAATGGTTCGACAGAATCAGGCTCATCGCCTCGGTCCGCGTGGCCGCGTCGCGCATGCATCCTCGCACCGCCGAGGTGACGGTACGGGACTGCGCCTTCTTGACGCCACGCATGGCCATGCACATGTGGTCGCATTCGGTGACCACGATCACGCCACGCGCGTCGATGCCTTCCATCAACGCGTCGGCCACCTGCTGGGTGAGCCGCTCCTGCACCTGCGGACGGCGTGCGTACAGTTCCACCAACCGTGCCAGTTTGCTTAAGCCCGCCACTTGGCCGTTCTGCGGGATGTAGCCGACGTGGGCCACGCCATGGAACGGCAGCAGATGATGCTCGCAGACGGAGAACAGTTCGATGTCGCGTACGAGGACCATTTCGTCGGTGTCCACCTTGAAACGGGTTTTCAGCACTTCCTCTGGCCCGTGTCCGAGGCCGGCGAACAGCTCCTTGCACGCGCGCCCGATACGGTCCGGCGTGTCCAGCAGACCTTCACGGTCCGGATCCTCGCCGATGGACTTCAAGAACAGGCGCACGGCCTGGCGCACGCCTTCCTCGTCATAGCCGACAGGCCCGGCCGCATGAGCGGCACGGGCCTTGTCGTCGAAGAGGGTATCGAAATCGGTATCGCTCATCAGTTGGTCAATCCTGCGCTTTGCTTCAGCTTGTCGGGAATCGGGACCGGCGGAATGTCGGAATCGGGACGCTTCTCGTCGCTCAACCAGACCTCGCGCTTCGGCGACTTCTTGATGTTGGCGAAGATGGCGGCAAGCTCCTTCTCGTTGAGCGTTTCCTTGACGAGCAGCTGACGTACCAGCTCGTCGAGGATGTCGCGGTTCTCGTTGATGACGTTCCATGCTTCGGTATGCGCGGTCTCCACAAGCTTGAGCACTTCCTCGTCGATGATTTCGGCGGTGTGCGCGGAGTACTTGTGGGTGAGCGCGCCGAGATCGCTTTGCTCGTCGTCGGACCACTTGATGGCGCCCAGCTTCTCGGAGAAGCCGTAGTCGAGCACCATCTGACGCGCGATGTTCGTGGCCTTTTCGATATCGTTGGAAGCGCCGGTGGTCGGGTCGTGGAACACGACCTCTTCGGCGGTACGGCCGCCCATGGCGTACGCCATCTGATCGAGCAGCTGGTTACGGGACATGGAGTAACGGTCCTCGGTTGGCATGACCGCGGTGTAGCCCAGTGCACGGCCGCGCGGCAGAATCGTCACCTTGGTCACCGGATCGGTGTCGTTCATGGCGGCCGCGACCAGCGCATGGCCACCCTCGTGATATGCGGTGTTGCGCAGCTCGTCGAGAGCCATGCCCTTGGAACGACGCTTCGGACCGGCCTGGACGCGGTCGATGGCCTCGTCGATGGCGCGGTTGTCGATGAGCTGGGCGCCGGCACGGGCGCACAGCAACGCGGCTTCGTTCAACACGTTGGCAAGGTCGGCGCCGGTGAAGCCCGGCGTGCGCACGGCGATCATATGCAGGTCGACGTCCGGCACGAACGGCTTGCCCTTGGCGTGTACCTTCAGAATCGCCTCGCGGCCTTCCAAATCAGGTGCTTCGACGGCCACCTGACGGTCGAAACGACCCGGGCGCAGCAATGCCGGATCGAGTACATCCGGACGGTTGGTCGCAGCGATGATGATGAGGTTCGTATCGTTGTCGAAGCCGTCCATCTCGACGAGCAGCTGGTTCAGCGTCTGCTCGCGTTCGTCGTGGCCACCGCTCATGCCGGAGCCACGCTTGCGGCCGACAGCGTCAATCTCATCGATGAAGATGATGGCCGGAGGCGTTCTTCTTGGCCTCATCGAACAGGTCACGCACACGGGAGGCGCCAAGGCCCACGAACATCTCCACGAAGTCGGAGCCGGCCATGGAGTAGAACGGCACGCCGGCCTCGCCTGCGATGGCGCGCGCCAGCAGCGTCTTACCGGTGCCTGGAGGGCCGTACAGCAGCACGCCGCGCGGAATGCGGGCGCCCAAAGCCTTGTAACGGGACGGGTCCTTGAGGAAGTCCTTGATTTCCTCGACCTCCTGCACGGCAGCGTCTTCGCCGGCCACGTCGGAGAACTTGGTGGTCGGGGTCTGGCCGTCGAGCAGTTTGCCGCTGTTCTTCTTGCCGCCCATGCCGAACATGCCGCCGGCGGCACCGCCCATGCGGCTCATCAGGAACCAGAACAGGCCGAAGATGATCAGGAACGGCAACAGTGAGGTGAGCAGGTAGGTCCAAATGCTGGTCTGCTGCATGGACGCGGTCCAGCCCTTGGCCGGATCGGCCTTCTGCACGGCCTTGACCACGGCCGCGGACTGCGCATACGTGTAGTAGAACTGCACGTTCTTGCCGTAGTTCTTCGTACGTCCGGTGTCCGGGTCGGTGGCGGAGTAATCGCTCGACAGCTTGAGCTTGACCTGCTGGGTGTTGTCCACGATCGTCGCGTACTCGACGGTGTTGCCGTTGAGGATTTGCATGCCATCCTTGGTGTCGATGGTTTGCGAGCCCGCACCGGCGAAAAGCTGGAACATGGTCACGGCAAGCAATGCCACGACCACAACCCACAGCCACGGCGACTGCCAGAACGGACGGGGGCCGTTGGACTTGTTGCCGTTCGCCCCGCTGCCACCGTTCTTGCCGTCATTGTTGCGGCTAAACGGATTGGTGAACGGGTTATTGCCCCCGTTGGGTTGTTGCCGCCGCCATTGCTTGGCGGCTGGTTCGGACCAGGGAAACTCATGCCTGACCTCCTTCATAGACTGACGGTTTCAGCACCGCGATCGAATCGAGGTTGCGGTAGTACTCGTCGTAATCCAAGCCGAAACCGACCACGAATTCATCGGGAATCTCACGTCCCTTGTATTTCACATCAACATTGACCTTGCGACGTGCCGGCTTCTCCAGAAGCGCAAAAATTTCCACGGAAGCCGCTCCACGGCGCTTGAGCTCGTCGACCAGCCAAGCCAGGGTGATGCCCGAATCGATGATGTCCTCGACGATCAGCACATGGCGTCCTCGCACATCCGTGGACAGATCCTGACGAACCGTGATCTTGCCGCTCGACTCCGTGCCGGAACCGTAGCTCGACAGGCTCATGAAATCCATTTGGACCGGAATGCTCATGGCCTGGGAAAACGCCGCAAGCGTGTTCACGGCCCCCTTGAGCACGCAGACCAGCAGCGGGTTCTTGCCACGATAGTCTTCACTGGCTTGTGCCGCGGCACGGTTGATGATGTCGGAGATCTCTTCTTTGCTGATCAGCTCGTGATCAATGTCTTCTTGTACGTCAGCGATTCGCATGCCCACCATCTTGGCACATGCGAATGACGTGTTTCTGGCTATATGCTGAATATCCGCTGGGAAGATTCACACGTGGCCGTTCACAGCTTCGGCAGACCGGCCACGAATGTGTCGATGGCCGCCTTCGCCGCCGCGAAATCGGTGGGATTGTTGACGATCACCGCGAAGGTCAACGCTCCGCCGTTCAACCGCGACACATTGCCGGTCATGGAGGTCACGTCGCCCAGACTGCCGGTTTTCACACGGATCAGCCCCGCTTCGTCAGCATCGTTCAGACGGCTCTCAGCGGTGCCGACGAAGCCCATGACGGACATTCCTTCGGCTGCGGCCGCCCCCGATCCCGCAGCCAGATTGCGCAGTTGCACTTCGAGCAGGGTGCGCGCCGTCAGTTTCGAATCCTCCGTAAGTCCCGAACAATTGCGCATGTCGAGCCCGGTCGTAGTGATGCCTTTGCGCTCCAGCACGCTTTTCACAGCCTGCACCGCGCCAGCCGGCGAATTGTCCGCGCCGACCTGCAACGCCAGCAGCCTGCCGAATTCCTCGGCGAGCGAATTGTCGGAATGCCGCATGGTGAACGCCATAATCTCGTTCAACGACGCCGAACGCACGGAGGCAAGCGGATGGGATGCCCCCGCAACCGTGCCTTGCGATACAAATCCCTGAACCGTGATGCCCTGTTCGGCCAGCCGCTGCTGGAACACCAGCGCCGTGTCACGCGCCGGCTGCATGCTCAATGCCGGATACGCCGAGAACACATCAGGATTGGCCGGACCTGTCCCGTTCCAATTCCTGCCGCCGTCCACGGCCATGGAAGCTGTCGGGGCGTAGTACAGGTGGTCCGTGTCGAGTTCGGCGATGCCTTGCGGCCAGCGGTCGTTGCCGAACAGTGTGTCGTCATAAGCCAATGTCACGGAGGTGATGCCACGCTGCCGCAACGCCTGTGCGGTCCGCCCGGCAAGCGTGCCCAATCCGGCACGTCCGTTGATGTGGTTCGAGTCGGACGCTCCGGCTCCCAACAGCATGTCGCCGTTGCCTTTGAGCACCAGCCGCGCGGTGCCGTCCTGGGACTGTTCCAGATAGGTCTGCGTGTCCAGGGTCTTGCCCATGTCGAGTTCGACGGCGGCCGCATACGCCGTCAACGTTTTCATGGTGGATGCTGGCGTGCGGGGCACGTCGATGTTGTTTTCCGCGACCACGTTGCCCGACGCGTCGGCGATGGCGATGGAGAATTCGCCGCCGAAGCCGGCGGCTGAGGCTCGGAACGCGTCGGTCAGCGCGCGCGCAGCGGCCGGATCGATGGTCTTGGAAGCGTCGATGTCGGCGATCACGTCGGCCGCCTCGACCGAACGGCCGGCAGCGGCGACCGTCGAATGTTCGACATGGCGCAATGTGAGGACGCCCGGTGCGACATCGCACACGTCGGCCACTGCATAGCCGACGCACAGTGCGACGGTGGCCACGACGGAAACCGCCACCGTGATCGCTCGGCGTCGTCGCGTATAGCGGTAATCGCCAGCGTCATCCATAGCCAAACCACACCCTCTCTTCGTCATCTTTTCACCATCCGCACCGTATGGATCGCCACGAAACATCTCATGACCGTTCACACCGCCGCGGGCAAGCCTCAGCCCTTATGCTCGATCGGCTTCCATTCGGACTTGGCGAACACCGCCTGGAACGAAATCGGCACATAGCTCAGCATGTAAATCGGGAAGGCCAGCACGTAGGCGAGCAGCTCCTTGTTGGTGGCGCCCACGTGATCGCGTTCCGCCACGATGGTCAATGCGGCGAGTCCCATCATGCCGATCACCGATATCACAATGCCGGATGTCCAGCCGGTCAGCGAATTCAGCTGGCTTTGCCATGTCACGAAACCGCAGGCGGCGAACAGCATGCCCAACAGCACGCGTGCGATGCCGAGCACGGTGAACGGGCACAGCAGCAGCGTGAAATCGACGGCGGAGAAATCACGTTCCCTGACCGCGCGCTTGATCAACGCCGGTCCGTAATAGCGGAACACCTGCAGGAATCCCTTGCTCCAACGCAGGCGTTGACGCCAGCTTTGCGCGAAGGTGACCGGCTGCTCGTCGTACAGGATGGCGGTGCCGCAGTAGCCGATGCGGTCGCCGTGCAGCACGCTGTCCATGGTGAATTCCAGATCCTCGGTGAGTAGGTGGAATTTCCAGCCGTTGTTGCGACGCATGATCTCCTGGGAGAACATGAAGCCGGTGCCGCCCACGTGGCAGCTGTTGCCGAGCCACATGCGGGAGGCGGAAACGAAGCGCGATTCGCGGATGAACCACAACGCGGAACCGGACGACACCCAATTGTCGGACAGGTTCACGGAATTGCGGTAGCTGGTGAGGATTTTGAAACCGGCTTGGAAGCCCTTGTTCATTTCCTCGATGTAGTGCTTGTCGAGTTTGTTGTCGGCATCGAACACGAAAAAGGCGTCATACGGGTCGGATGCGCCCGACTCGTTCATCTGGTCGAGCAGATAGGTCAGCGCGTAGCCTTTGCCGACCTGCTCCTTGTTGAATCGTTCGATGACGTGGCATCCCATGTTTCGGGCCACTTCGGCGGTGTTGTCGGTGCAGTTGTCGGCCACCAGCCAGATGTCGATGAGCTCGCTCGGATAGGTTTGCGAATGCAGGCAGTCGATGAGGTTGCCGATGACGTTCGCTTCGTTTCGCGCGGAAATCAGCACCGCGTACCGTTTGTTCATCGGCGCTTCGGGGAACTTGATCGGCTTGGCGAACAGCGAGATGACGATGCAGACCGCTTGGTAGAGCATGCCGGCGCCGCCCAAAACCACCAGCACGACATCAAGTACGCTCAGCAATACCATTAACGCCACCTACTTCTCGGATTGTCATCCGTTCCCTGCGATTGCGACCCGTCCGCTACCTGCGGTCCGGCTTCCGTCTGCGCTCCGTCCGCTTCCGCGGTTCCCCGCAGCGGCTTGCGATCGACCCCGTCCAACACGTGCTTCGGAATGGCGACGGTCTGCGATTCGTCGGCATCCCCGGTCTCGTCGGACCGAGTGATATTGTACGCCTGCTCCTGCAGGAAGCGCACGTCGTCGGGAATCGGCACATGCGCGCTCGACCCCTGCACGGCGCGCGGCACGGCGTGCAGGTGCTCGCTGATGACTTCGGCGCCTTCCACCAGCTTCGACTTCTTGTCCGGAACCGGATCGTCCATCAGCGGCGAATCGACCAGATCGTACCGCTTGGTGTAGGTGCGGGCGATCGTCTGGATCGAGGCGACGATAGGCAGCGCCAGGAACGCGCCGATCGCGCCGAACAGCGAGCCGAAGGCCAGGACGGCAAGGAAGGCGACCGCATCGTTGACGTCCATGGTGCGGCGGGAGATCTTCGGCGCGAAGATCAGGTTTTCGATCTGCTGGTAGACGCAGATGAACGCCACCACGGCGATCGCCTGCCACAAACCACAGCTGCTGGGCGAACAGCACC